>Ga0315913_1006268_pt1 | contig 14387 bp, 5 predicted proteins | sample MpolsnodulesMG_FD_207736 | JGI IMG/M metagenome (GOLD analysis project Ga0315913, IMG submission 207736) | Medicago polymorpha root nodule microbial communities from Los Angeles, California, United States - small nodules | ecosystem: Host-associated > Plants > Roots > Nodule | place: USA... | reverse complement strand
AAATTTCCCTAGCTTTGCCTTAAACTACTCATTTCTTTTGATGATTATTAAATTTACAAGGATCGGCAAACCGAACAGAGAAAGATCTAGACAGGTAATCTGGTTCATCAAACACTGTCCCTTGTTCAAAATTCTGAGAATAAGTGAAATGATCATAAGGAACCTGCTTCAAAGGTGATGATGTAGACTCAAATAGCTTCTTCTTCTCTTTCTTGAGCTTCATCCACAACATTTTCCATCTAAATTTACTTGATCTTGTAGCTGATAGAGAGTTTGTGTGCTCAATATCATTGCAAATTCTTCCCAACTCTTCGGTCTTCCTGCTAGAATTGCACTCACTTTTGATATCCATGGCAGCTGCTAGTGGAATACGTAAACTGATGAGATGTGACTAAACTTGAGAATACAAGCAAATGCTATTGCATTTGAAATAAGAGTGTCTTGGCCTATATAGCCCTAGTACAAACACGATGTTGAGTGTTGACACTATGTTGTTGACATCAATAATAGTTTTATAGATGAAAGTAATTGAATGGAACCACAAGCATCGGTGTGCGACACTAACACATGTCGAACATTAGAAACATATTCAATGTGAAATCTCAGTACTACGAATGTATGTGCAGAAGAAGACTAATTTCTCTTTAATTAATTACTAAGAATAGAAGCATTCAAAGCCAATACCTGTGTCACCAAATTTTTCTACCTTGCTTAAGTGGATAACAAATCTATAAATTAATAACTCCGGCACGTGATGCACGTGACATGACTGCAAATTATTGTCAAGTGGAACTGTTTTAAGAGGCGACTTTATCATGTGCGGGACTCTGTTTTGGTGCAGAAAATTTTCATAATCTGAAGATATCATATCAATTGGAGACACAATTCTCAGTTCCCTTTCAGTTGTACTCAGTCTAGCATATGCCTGCCAGATTTATAGCAGCATTTGCCAATTGCCATTGCAACTTCGCACAAAGCATTATTAAAATTATAATAACCACATGTTTCAGGTTGTGATGTGAAATTTTTATTTCATTCAATTCTCTAAAGATACAAGGGAGGCATATGTATGGCCAATCTCAAATGCTAAACACAAAAGGATACATTACTTGCATTACAAGTAACCCCTTAAAACTACCACAAAACTACTAAGACTAATTATTATTAACTCTAATTAGCCTAACACAGATTTCATTATGTGAGGCTCTTACCTTACCCTTAATAGAAGTTAAACATTGAAACTTCAAAACATTAAAGTGGAAGTGCTCCACGGGCTATTACCATAAGTGAACGCCAGTCCAAAAAACAAAAACATAAGTCAACGTTTATTTCCTCTGTTTTTACTTTTTTATTTACGGTATATAATATTTTTTAATGACAAATTTTAATGGTTAATTTATTAGATTAATATTTTACTTTTTTGTAAGGGTTTGAATATAGGAACGTCAACTCATTTTATCTTAGTTCATGCCATAGTATGGAATATAAGCTCATAATACAATTTATTTTCTAAAACAACTCAAATTCTTGATAAAATGTTTCCTGAAACCGCAAATTTTATTAGTAGTGTTAATTTCTTTTTATTTCGGGGTTGATAGGGTCTCTTTATGGCTCCGTTTGTTTCAGCCTTTTCCAAAAAAAAATCTATTTTTTTCCTTAAGAAAAGTAATTTTGTCGTTTTTAAGTGTTTGTTTAAGATTTTTAAAAAAATTATTTTATTAAAAAAAATCTATTTTGACTCTAAAATAAAAGCTATTAGAATTAACTTTTTTAAAAATCTATTTTTTTAATAGAAGGAGATAACACATAAACTAGTTAAAAATCATTTTTTTTATATTCACTTATTTTTAGGTAGTACACAAACACAAATAGCTTCAAATTTTTTCTAAAATCTCTAAAAAAAATTAACACAAAATTTATTTATTTTTAAAGTTAAAACAAACGCACCATATATCTCAGCTTCTTAACTCATTCACATTAACCATTTTGTCGTATCTATATTCCTTTGTTTCTTCATCCAATGTTTGCTTATTCTTTGCCAACAAAAATACAAAAAGAAAAGAATCTAAGTGCAGAAAAAGCAAAACCGCGTCTAAAAAGAATGGATATCAGAAAAATAAAGTAAAGGCAAAAGGAAGAGATGTATCAAAGAACTCCACTTTAATATAATTACAGAGAAGAAGAAAGATACGTATATGGTTCATTTCATTTTACATTATTACATTCTCATGAATGAGATTTATAAAAATAATGAAGAATGTTATTAGTTTTTTTTAAGGTAATTAAGAATGTTATTAGTATTAAGTAAACGAAAAGTTTATTAAAATGTCCCTCTCCTACCAATAATCCAACAATATTTTTTCAGAACAAATACCAAATATGAATTTTTTTATGTTCCTACTGATAATAACTTCATTAGAACAATTACATATTGTTTTCACTAATAATTACATTAAATAAAAGAAATTCTAAAAGTTGATGGACTAAATTAATTAATAATAATAATTATGAAGCCAATGATAAATCAATGGAACATATATGTGATCAGAAGAGCCACCAGCATGAGGAAGTAAGCAATTCCTTGATCAATCGCAGTGCCTGCTCATTTTAATTACGTAAAAAGAGTTATGCACTTCAACAATAGAGAAGGAAAAGAATGAAGAGATAAAAAAAATATAAAAAAAAACAGTGTTTGAAGCATTGATTACCATCACTAGAAGGAGCAGGAGCAGGTGCAGGTGTTGGAGAAGGAGAAAAGTCGTGAGCTTCAGAGATGGCAAAGAGTACCAAACTGAGAATTGAAAAGGAGAAAAATCTCATTGCCTTCATTTCAATCATTTTTCCAGGAAAATTGAAAGAAGAAAATTGGTAGTTACCGATAAGTGAGAAAGCACGGTTGTGAGAAGGAAAGGTTACTTTACTTATACATGTAAGAGAAATGGCGCCATAATAAACGGAAGCACGTATGATGTGATTTTGAGACGAGATATGATATGGACATGATAAACATTAATCATATCATGTGTTTGATGCGTACATGATAACAAATATGATATCATTCAGTGGCGGAGCTATGATTATTACAAAGTCTGAGCAAAAAGAAAAATTGCAACACATTTATATGTGTTTACATAAGAAATTGCAAGTAAATAATAAAAAAATCTAAAGAAATTGCTCAATTTACAGGGGTTTATATAAGAAATTCAGAGGAATTTACATAAGAAATTGCAAAAAAATTTGGTCGGAGCCCGGGCGAGTGCCCAAGGTTGTCGGACGATGAAACCGCCACTAATATCATTATAATTAAATGAAAAAATTACTCTCATAATTAATTAAATATTGTAAAAATGACATGTAATTAACTATAATAACAAATATACATGATATCATTATTTAAAAAATGACAACATTTTAAAAATGGCAGAATATCATGATAATAATTAAGAAATGATCTTCTAATCTCATCAAGATAGTTTCTAACACAACCTATACTCAAGATAAAAATTACAAAGAAAAGCCCGAATAGGATAGGAAAATAGTTTATTTTATCCTATCTGTTTGGTGCATCAAACATGAGATTTAATCATGATATGATTAATATATCAAATTATGACTTCATATCCTAACAATTAAATGGACCCTTAAATTAAATTATCAACATTAATGTAATGTTTCTATTAAATATTTTATTCATTTATATGCAAAAATCCGCAAAATATTTGTCCCGTGCCCTTTGCAGATTTTATGTGCTTATTTATACGGAAGCAGATTTTTATGAGCTTGTATATACGGTAACAAATTTTTATGTAACGATATGAAAAAATTGATATTATAAATTTTTTAAAACTATATGCGGAAATAAATTGTTATGTAACAATATGAAAAAGTCGATATGCTAAATTTTTTAAAACTTATGACTATTTTTAAAATATCGATATTTAACTGTGTTTATATCTATCGAAACACATTTTTATGTATCGAAATGAGAAAATCGATTTGATAAATTTTGTAAAACTCATAAATATATGCAAAACACCGTCAAATATTTGCATAACACTCGTTACAAATTTTAGATTTTATGTGCATATATACGGGAAACAAATTTTTATGTACATATATGAGAAAATCTATATGATAAAATTTAAAAACTCACGAATATTTTCAAAATATTAATGTAGTGTTTTTATTAAATATTTTTCTTTATTTTATATGCAAAATTCTGTCAAATATTTCATATGTTTATATTTGCGGAAGTAAATTTTGATGTATCCATATGAAAAAGTCGATGTGATAATATATTAAAAACTAATCACTATTTTCAAAATATAAAGAGTCGATGCGATAATATTTTAAATACTAATCACTATTTTCAAAATATCAACATTAAGATTTTGTTTGATCAAATTGGGAAAGAAAAAAAAAACTTCCATGTACATTTTTTGTTTTTTGAAATTGACATATATATTTTTTAATTATTATTTAAATTAAATTACAAAAACTAAATTATCATGATCAACAAAACTATTTGTCTATATACTTGTTAAATTGCTCTCACTCTAAAACTCAATCTTTATTTCATAAATTTAGAGAACCGCAACAACAATATGTGAGTTTGAAAACCTCCTAAAAAATTGTGAGTTTGTTAATAATTTGTCTAAAATTGCTCCAACTATCCATCTCTAATATAATGGTAGATTTGTGAAAATTTGCAAAATAACCGTATTCTCTTCTAAATTTGCAAGATTAAGATATTAACACGGAACATATTACGAAAATTGGCGAACATTATTTTTATTATATTATTATGGCAGTAGATATTTAATTTTGTTTTAGTCCTTTAAAATAATCTCTTTTATTATCTTAATTACTTTATTTTTTTAAAGAAAAATATATCTTAATTACTATAAATTTTATTATGAGATAAATAGATAAGTTCATGTTTATGAGTTGTGTGATAGTGCTTTAGTTTAAAAATATGACATAATTTTTTATTGGAAATAGCTCCATAATTGTTTTTTTAAGGGGGTAGCTTGAAAGTGTATTGTACTTGAATCTAAATGACCTTTTTCCATTTGTTGAGTATCTTTTACTCCTTAACATGTACTTCTTTCGGTCACATATATAAGAAAAAAGTAACTTTTTAGGTTCATTAAATGAGTAATGTACATGGTCTATAAATGTGACCAGATGCAATAATTATTCAATAAACCTAAAAAATTGATTTTTGCTTATAAATGTAACCGGAGGAAGCATCTCTTAACTTTTACTCCTTATGATTCATCACCTCCTTAATAACATGTATTTCTTGAGTTGCAAGACCAAGTTTTGTTATTTTTTTCCAATTGACATGTTTACATGAAAAATCGATTAGAAAACCAAAAAATAAAAATATTGATACTCGTTTAATTTTTTAAATATTAATGATAAATCATTTTAACAATCTAACTCAATAAAGTACACAATTTAGTTTTTCTATAAGTCACTCTATTAGGCAAACAAATCTTGAGACTTGAGAAAAGTGTATTGTAATTAATGATGAGACTTGAAAGTAATTATCAAAATCATTGGGCAATTATGTGACCAAATTAATGACATTCACCAATTAACTTGAGAAATGACATATTAGCCCACTCTATTAGTGATTTTATGGATTTAGTGGAGGATGATGAAGGAAATTTGGTAGTAATTGATATTGTTAGTAGTAGACTAGAGGAGATGTAATATGTGGAATCCATGCTTGTTTAATGTTTTGGTTTCTAATATAAGGAGAATGTAGGATTTAGATTCTCTCCATTGAAAATTTTCTCAAGTTTTCTCCATTGAAATCTCAACCATCAAATATAAGAGAGAAAATGAGTGTTAAATTATAAAGAAAAGTGGTTAGTAGATTTTAATGGGGGAGATTGAAAATGGAGAAAACTTGAGAAAATTTTCAATGGAGAGGATCCAAATCCGAGAATGCAAACTATCGCCCTTGTGGTATTGGTTAAAGTAGTAAAATAAGTAAATTTGCATCGAAAAGTAGTGTAATTATTGGTAAGAAAAAAGTAATGACTTATATTTACAACTTAAGACACTCGTTAGCAAAACTCTTTATATAAATAAATCACTAAATACATATGAAGTTTATGAGAAATACTAATATTTATACAACTATTTTTAAACAACTTTTAGAATAATTTTTCTTCCCTCGTCTTTTGAGACAAAAGCAATCCTTAGTTGGATTTCCTATATTCAATTTGGATGAAAGTATGACAAAACTCTATTTTGCTTACTTGGATTTCCTCTCTTACTTGAAAGTGAGAGAAGTTCCATCATAGACATTATGTCTTTGGGTCATAAGACATCATGGTCATATATTTATTCAACCATCCAATCAGGGGAGGATTCAGACATTTGGTATATGTAGGGCTAAAATCTGACAAACAGTTGCGGTTGCTACCGACAAAAGCAAAGCTAACCTCAAAAGCTTATGAATCGTAGCAAATATATCGCACTTGTTTCTTTCCACAAGTTTTGCCCAAGGTTATTTACTTGTTGTTCTTATTCTTAACATATTGTGTTTTATTTATAAGGGTAATAATTATTTTGCTCTCTGGATGTGTAAAGAGTAACCATAATAGTCCCTCATTTTATCAAAATTTTAAAATTGTCATTGATTGTGCATTTTGTTAGTTAAAATAATCTCTAAAATTAAAATAATTTGTTAATATTGTCATATTAGTCCTTCAATATACTTATTTATTGTCACTTCAAAAACTATTTTGACTAATAAAGTGCAAAATCAAAGACTATTTTAAAATTTTAATAGATTGAAAGACTGTTGTGACTACTCATTACAGATTCAGGACCCAAATAACTATTATGCCTATTTATAATTAAAAAATTATGGAAGTTCCATGTGGGGCTTTAGCCACACATGGACCGGGAATGGATCCGCCCCGGCATCCAATATCATAATAAATCGACATATAACTCTATCTTTGATTTAATCTACTTAAGTTATTTTAGTGGTGTTGATTTAAGATCTTAGAAGATACTCCTCTTAGGATTCCATATTTAATTCCCCTCTATTTAATTTAGATAAAGTAGATTAACTTCTTTAAAAGAAAAACTCGATTGTTTAATAAAAACAAGTGGAGTTTCACCTATTCATACTCACCTGGATTTCCTCTTAGTATTAAAGGTCTTCGAGGAGCAGTTTGTACCAATTCTAAAGCAAAAAAATAATCTAATCTAATTATCTAAAGAAAAACTCACATTCGTCTCGGTTGAACAACTTAATTTTTTTTATTCAATTTAAACAATTTTCACCAAAGAACATCTAAATACTGTTAATAATACAATACTAATTTGAACTGGTTTTGATATAAAAACTTCTTGCTAATATCAACTTAGTCTTATGGACCAAAAGTGTGATTGAGCATTTTTTTTTAAAGGATTGAGCATTAAATTAAAGGTAAATCAATAAATGTTTAGGTATTTGAAGTTTGGTTTAGTACCAGTATTCTATACAAAACCCAATTAAAATTTGATTTAATTTCAAAATAAATTAATATAAAAATATGACATGACATTTAATAATTTTGTGATGTTTACTATCAAACTAAATTTTAATGTTACAGTTCTGTTTATCTAGGGGTCTACACAGGTTGGATCAACCTAAAAAACTCGGTCAAACCTATCTAAAATACTTCAAAATAGTGGGTTGGGCCGGGTAATTGGGTGAATATGATATTAAAAAATAAAAAATTCATATAAAATAACGGATTTCATGTAAAACTAGACTCAAACCTAATAAACTCACTTATCTAATAATGTCAACATTTTTATTTTTATTTGCACAGGGAAGAAGGAGAATGCTAAAAATTTTGGTTATAAATCAAGTCTAATTTTCAAAATTGATACAATACATCCTCTATATTGAAAATCAAAACATGATAAAGTTACAAATTAAGACGTTACACTTTTTGATTATTTTGATGCTAATGAAATTTTGTCATGCAACTTTAGTCTGTTGCAAGTATTTTATGATAAAATTTATTATTTAATATTATCATTTGTTAATTTATGACACTAAAATATAGTGAAAATAGGTTGCACAATTTTTTAAAAAAATAAAAAAGTTGAGTATTTTTTATGAAATAAATATGAGGACTAATCATTTAGTCATTTAATATTAGAAAAATAATAATCTTGGTAACCTACTACTTAACCCGACTCAAACAAAAAATTAATGGGTTTTTCCAGACCAACCCTATACTAACATATGCTTATTTTACCTTATAAAAACTAAATTACTTCGAGTATTTAAGTTTGACCAAATCCAACTCAAACTTACCTATATTCCCACGTGCACTCTTACCTATATTAAATTGATAACGAAGAGATAAGCATAAATGGTAAATTCAGCGGCGATCATTGATTTCCTTACCCACAAAGATATTAGACCTCATTCATTTATATCCTAGTGAGCAGGTACATGCCACGCACGAAGGAGTTAGAGGCACAAAACAAGGCCACGTGGCAGAATCAAATACAAGTGGCCATTGAAAATTGCACGGCTTATACATAGTGGTGATGGTCCAATGCAGCATAGCATAATTTGGCTAGATATCCCATCCAAATGTAAAATACAACTCTTAATTAAACGGGCACCTCAAAAAATACGTGCAAAATGCATCATTATTATTATTATTATCACAAAACACAGAAAAATACTTAAATGTGAAAGATTTGGATACATATATAAAAATTTCCTCATTAATGGAATGTGAAAGATTGCCTTTTGATATACATAAAATTAGATTGTTTAAAATATATATTATTTAATTATTTTCTTTTTCTACCATTTTTATTTTATTTTAGTGAATGTGACCAAAACTTATGTCCAAAACCTTGTGGTCACACAAAAGTTTCTTCAAAACACAAACCACTCTAAGGCTATGTTTGGATGGTGAGAAGAAAGAAAGTAAAAGGAAAGAATGATTAAGGAATGAAAGTGAATAGAAAGTAAGTTGATTTTTAGGTTGTTTGAAATAAGTGAAATAGTAAAAGGAAAGAAAGATGTATATTTAATAAATGACATAAATACCCTTATATAAAGATGGTAATTTACATGCATATCGACATGTAGAAATATATGTTTATTTAATAAAATCAAATATAAAATTAGGTACTTTGAAAAAGAACTATGACAACATGTTAATTGCACACAATGCACGTTTGCCATTTTCAGAAAAATAATGGTGTATGTATTAGATAAAATAACACGGGACTATAGATGATAAAATAAGGGCTATATTGTCCTTTTGGTCTAAAAATTTGTCCACTCCCACTTTCTTCACAAGTTTGAGCGGAAATAAAAATTTTGTGGGACCCCTCTATGAATTAATTGGTCTTTTGGTCCCCTAAGTAATTTTCAGTTTACATTTTGTTTCCATGACTCGTAAAATCGACATTTAGGTCCATCTTATTTTGCTTTATTAGTCAAAAAAGTCTTAGACTATTAACTTTAACTTTAAATGTGTAAAACGGAACACAAACAAGGGGACCATTGATGTAATTAAGCTATCAGTTTCTTTCCTTTGCCATATTCTTTTGTTCCAAACAAGGGAAACGCTTTCTTTCCCTCAACTTTCCCACCCCCTTCACCATCTTTCCTTAGAAACAAACACCCCTAAAAGAATTTCTATTTTTATATCTAAGATAAAATAAAAGCCAAGCATACAATCCTTTCCTCCTTGCTTTTATTACTCTATACAATTTCATATGATCCACATATTTTATTTTCCTTTAAATTAAATTCCTCAATTGGCGCACATATAATTAAATTCCAAAAACAACTTAGAAGAAAAATGTGTCACGAGGGGTTTTATCCTTTGTACACAAGATGTCATGTATACCGGGAGGTGCAAATAGTGGTGGACGCTGAAGCAGGGGAAGAACCGGCGGTGGTGGCAGGTCGGGCTCGCGGTGGAGGTGACGGTGCCGGCGAGGATGGTTCAATAAAACAGTGTGTTTGCTCTCCGTCAAAGCACCCAGGGTCGTTTCGTTGCCGGCAACATCAAGCCAAGTATGTATGGCGCAACAGAAAAAATTGATCAGTGATATTCAATTATATATTAATGTATCAAATTCAAAGTTCCTGTTTTCTCTGTCTTATATAATTAGCTAATGCAGCATATGATGTATCAATTTCATATACTTGCAAGCAATGCACATTATACTACCTCTCCTCGTGACAGCTGAAATTATTTTGAACCATTAATTTTACTTGTGCTTGTAAATGAATGAATGGAATTGCTTTGCTAATTGCTGGTAAAATCGCTTTGTACTATGAACTTACCTGAAAAACCACTCATTGCAAGAAATCCAAATCTAATCCAACAAACAGGATTTGAGGCATGTTAATTGTGTTATTTATGGAAGAAAAAAAATGTGTTGTTAAAAACATTCTGTTTTAGTAAATGATAATGATGTCATATTAAGGGGGACATAACTAATGAGTGATATGCCCTAAGTCACGTCAGAATTGACTAACAATAATTTAACAAAAGTATTTAATTAGAAAATAAAAATACGTTAAAGACCTGTTTAATAATTCTCAAATAGATCAGTGAGCTACAAATTAAAAACCATGATTTAAAGAATAGAAAGAATCAGGTATTACTACGATTTTAAGTATTACTATGGGTTTTGTGGAATGAGCAGAATGATAGAGTTTTCAGGAATAAATAAAGCTCTCTACCGCATATGTTAGATAAAGTAAAATCATATTCCTTCTGGTGGTTGAAAGCTAGTAATGCTTTTTTTAGCTTTGATATTTATAATTGGTGGTCGAACCCGCTCTTATGTATGGGTATCGACCGACTGTTTATATTTTGACTAGACTGTGTTTCTTTCCGTAATTGTCATGGCACACCTTATGCTGCAACAATTACGTTTTCGGTGTTAATATATTCGATTTTTGTTTGTTAAAAAAAAAAAAGTTTGACCATTATTTTGGATTACACTTTTAATTTTTTTCCTCCTGAAGCTATGCTCTCCTTGCACTTTTGTTCTAAATGAAATATTTTGGGAGGGTGTGAACCACAACTTTGTTTCAAACCAAGGAATAAGCGACATTCATATGCTCCTGCATCAAACTTCATACTAAAGATGAATTATTTATTATTTTAGGTTTGTGAATTTCAAACATGGATTATGAATGAACACATTATTGTAAAAAAAAGCATAAATTGTCAATTTCAAGAATCTATCTTATTGTGCAAGCATTTGTGCTTATATTACTTTTATCTCAATTTTATCCTAATCGAAAAAACAATATTAGTTAAAGGCTTTCGCTAGAAGACACATTTTATGAAGATGTCTTTTAACAAGTTATTTTATGAGTATTTGTTAAAAGACACCAACTAATTTTTATGAAGGTGTCTTTTAGCAAAATTATAATTAAAAAGTAGAAATCACACCTTAAGGTGTGAGTTGTTAAAAAACACCTTCATGGGTGGCTTCTATCAAAACCCTTAATTAAAATCATCCTTATATATTATTTCACACTTATCATCGGATTAAATCGTCTAATTTATCAAACACTGCAAATTTAATCTACTATACATCTACTTTACTTAAATGCTATAAACTCACCCGCTTATATCATCTATATATTTTTTTATTTTTGTACCAAAATAAAGTTTTATTCATCCATCATTGCCGATTTCTATATAAGATTGACGATACCTACTAAACAAAATATGATACCTCCAGTGTAGTTGGATTACGACTTAATAGTTTTTGTTATATAAAATAATTAAAAAGATAAGATAGTGATGCCAATGAAATGAATATTCAAAAGGTGAGATAAGATCTTTTACAAAGGAATGGATTCAATGGATATATAAATATATAAAACAGTCCAATGGATAAGATCAAGGACTTCGTGCATACAATAAACCTCCTCATGAGCAATAGATATAGGTGTGATAAGAAATTGATTCATACTTTAAGATGAATTTAATTTTGTTGTTAGTATTAAACTTTTGCTAATGACAATGTATAAATACTTTTGTCAATACTATTTGAACTTTAACCGACTTAGTGAATCTAACCACGCACTTCACTTAAACTTTAATTAATTGAAAGAAAAAAAACATCAAGCTTGTTATGCAAAGTTATCAATGCATGATATTAGTAAAGAAGACTATTGGAATAGGAAATAAATCCACACACATGGATAAAACTGAATACAAAGACAGAGCAAGTATCTTATAGTTGCAAAATAAAATAAATGTTTATTTGAACTCAAATAGTTAACAAAACTCTATCAAAGATAAAGAGTTTAATTATTGAATGAAATAATTTATAGTTAAACTTTACTTACATTGTGATAATAATATTGGGGTGACTTGTTAAAAAAAATAAAAAATAATATTGGGGTGATTATATAATCAAAATATATGGTGTACTTTTGTAAAAAAAAAATGTCATAAAAAAAATTATGATGTATTTTTATGGTAGATTATAGGAGGAGGGTTCAATTTAGTCTCTCGGTGAAGCGAGAGGAAAAAAAACCATTGAATTAAGGAAAAAACTTAGGTACAATTCCTTATGTGCTTTTCGTATGGTTCTTAACTAAATTCACCAAGATGTTCTTAAATTCATAATTCTCTCAAAGTTTGTTATCTCCAAAAAAAGTTGTCTTTTTAGTTAAGAACCATACGAAAAGCACCTAAAAAATTGTACCTAAGTTTTGTCCTTGAATTAAATCAATGGTCTAAATTATTTAAAACTAAAAATGTGAACATCTATTTATGAGGAAAAACACCATTAAATATTTATTAATTGATTGATCTGTAATTATCAATATTGCATGTAGACAAGGAAGACGAAACCACCCTTAAGTGAGGGGTTGCGGATGAAAGTGATGAAACTGCCGGAATTTTAGAATTACCCCTCCTAATTAGGGTTGAGCATTGCATCTGCACCCGCCCGAAAACCGAATTCACTGAGTAAACCGCGGGTCATACGGGCGGGTTAAAACGGGCATCAGGTGAAGAAACAAGAAAAAATGAGTCTACGTGGGTTTAGACGATCGAGCCCGGTTTTGACAATGTCCAAACCGCATTACCCATAACCGACTGCATATATAGCTATGCCACTATGTGAATGAGTCATGTTTCTTGAGACCATAAAAGTAATAAAGTATACTCCCCATTAAATCACTATCACTCACTGATTAAGTATTATTTTCAAGAAATGTCAAAGTTTCGACTTCCTATAAACTTACTTATGTACTAGAGTAATAATTACTTACAATTACTCTTTTTTAATACTGTATTTTTAGCAAATAAAAAAAGAAGCAACTTGGCACTCTTTCTTCTTCTTCGAGAGTCATATAGGGACTACAACAAACTTTCCTCTATACTTTACCTGCACACAAAAAAAAATAAAAATTATGCACATCGCTACCATTAAAATTCAACTTCCACCGGAGAACCTTCACTAGTCGACATCGTTCATCTATCTTAACCGTGAAACTCATCACATACTGGAATGGAGTCACTCTATGCACCATGTTTTCATCACTGATCTCCCGAAACTCTATATTCTCTCTTCCATTCTTTGATCTTACTGAAGCACCAGATGAACTAGTCTTAATCGACCAGATCAGTCCGATCTAACCGCCACCCGACAAAACCGTGCAAGTAGATGGGCAGAGATGGGTGGCCTTTTGTCTTCATTGGTTACTGTCGGTGTTGCGTTTTTCAGCCCGAACCCGGCCGAAACCGACCGATGCTGTAACGCCCTATTTATTACCTAATTATTTTTGGTTGAATTTAGAGTCTTTTATATGACTTATGTGATGTATGTTGATTTATGACGTGTTGTTGTGTAATAATATTTTATTAAGTGGCTTTATATTATTATTTAGTAGAATATGTTGGAAATTAGAATAATTAAACTTGGAGGGGCTGGTTTGGAATTAATTAGAAATAGGTGGAGTTAATTAGAAAATCTGTTGAGTATATAAAGAAAAACAAAAGACAGACACAATTAGGTTTTACAGAAGTCTTTGGGAGAAAGAGGAGAACCAAGAGAAGAGAGAACTTGTAGAGTCTTGCAATCACCGATCTAAGGTAAGGGTGAGACTAATATTCTCTAATATTTGGCTATATAATTCTGAAATTGAATTTAACATGTAGTTTTGTTATTGTTCATGTGAATTTGAGAATTAGGGTTAAAAATCGGATTTGAATGTTGCCTCTACGTGGGTAACGTGCAGATAACCAGGATTAGCTGCTGATGTGAGTTGACTCTCTCGTGCGTCGTCTTAGGGTCGCTCTGATACGTAACGGGATGGGGATTATTTGCTTGTTTTCCACTGTTGC
>Ga0315913_1006266_pt1 | contig 14389 bp, 15 predicted proteins | sample MpolsnodulesMG_FD_207736 | JGI IMG/M metagenome (GOLD analysis project Ga0315913, IMG submission 207736) | Medicago polymorpha root nodule microbial communities from Los Angeles, California, United States - small nodules | ecosystem: Host-associated > Plants > Roots > Nodule | place: USA... | reverse complement strand
GAAGCACCAGACGGTGATTGTTGACGGGAGAGCCGACATTCCGCAATTGGTCAGAGAGCATCTTGAGACGCTGGCAGTATGCAGAGACGTTGGGAAAGTCTTCCATGCGGGTGTTGGAGAACTCTTGCTCAAGAGTGACAGCACGAGTGTTTTGATTGTCTTGAAAGATGTCTGCCAAACGATTCCATGCGTCTACCGCAGTGGAGTTTGGTTCCAGAATAGTTGTCAATAAATCAGTGGAAATGGTGGAATAAATCCACTGAAGCACGGTGGCATCTAGAGTGGTCCATTGTTCATATTCGGCGTCTGCAGGTAGTGGCGGTGCTTTGTCTGCAGAGGGAGCAATGTGATACAAGACTCGATGAGAACGTGCATGAATGCGGAAGAGTTCCGCCCAGGTGCCATACTGGTCCTTTTCCATCTCAAGAATAATAGGAATGTGGTTCCTAATATTGGAGACAGCAAGAGCGGGATGAAAGCCATTTTTGAAACCGGCAGAATTGACGGCAGCGGCAACGGCAGAGGCAGAGGCAGAGGCGGCAGCGCTGCTCTGGCCATCATTGGAATCGGACATGGTGAGTGATGGTAGAGGTAGAATCAGTGCTGAAAAATGAGAAGCGGAAGGTTACCGGAGGTGAAACACAACCGGATTGAGAAAAGGGGCGACGGCGGCACAGTGTGCACGGTTGGAGAGGAGGAAGGGACGCATGAGCACGGCTGGTCAAGGATCGGAGGTCGATCGGACTGCGGTGCAACAGAGGCGGCGGCGGCGCAAAGGAACAGGGAGGGGCGCGGCGGCGCTGTGCGTGCGTGAGGGAGAAGAAGGAAAAACAGAGTTCTGCGACTTCTGTTTGTGTTTTTCCCTTCTTTTGTTTTTTTTTAGGATTGATACCATGTAAGATAATAGAATGCTTGCCTTTCTCATTGATTTGAATGGAATATATACAAACGTTTGGTCAACTTACTAATTATGATACAGCCTATTTACAGGGAACTGATAATAGCCAATAATGACCGAATATTCTATTCTATTAATTTTATTAAATATAATATTCTATCAGATTTTAGATGTTTTGAAGTCTCCATGTATCATTTCGACTTCATCGCTGTGAAGAAATGCAAGACCCTTAGCAGCATCAAGAGGTATCTTCATTCGGATTTTCCAAGTGAGTGGCTGGCGAAGGACTTTAATCGTGATCTGGTTCTTCCCAAAGAGAAGGAGAAGTTTAGGGAGATGTTTGAGGCCTTTGATAGGGAGTTTGTTGATGCAAATGCAGATTCATATGCAGATGAACTGGAGTTTGGCTCTTGCAATCCGATCCACTTATCTTTTATTTTATCCGTTATTATGCTATGGCAAGCTGCACCTGTGTTCATTTGTTGAATCATTTAAGAAGTTCTGCTAGCTGCCCATGTTGGACATACTATGCCTTTGCTATGTTTTTGTTGTGCCAAGTAATTAGTGATAATTGTGGTTGATTTTTTAATGTTTGGAATATAAATGTTCACCGGAGAATAGTCTATATAAATACATATATCACAGACGTACTAAATTCAACCCTGGGATATGTTTTTAATTTTTTATGAGAAGTCCCCAACATCTTTTTGATTCCTATGGTTCAATATTAGCAATGAATGTGAAGTACTAAGATGTCAACAAATGAATACTGCTAGTTATTAAATATTAAGGTCCTATATCTTCTATTCTTTTTTATTAATTCATTTCTCTTTTTAATTATTAATTAATATAATATTAATTCATTATATTTGTTAACACTTCATGTACAGACTTTTGTTCTCAAACTTCACATGAACCGTCAAGGGTGTAGGACCAAAATCAGGAGAGCACTCAGAAAAGTTGAAGGTAAAGTTTAAACTTTTTTACTCTTATTTTCAATTTCTATATGTACTCTTATTACCTTTAAGAAGTTAGAAGTTAGAACTGATAACCATAAACAAAACGAAGTTGAAAGAAAAATTTTGCTACGAACATTAAGGCATAAATTATATACTAGCCACAACCACACATGTAATCAGATCATGATATAGGAAGTAACAGATGAACACAAATTAGATCAAGTGCCTTCTCCGTTTAAATATTTTTTGAACCACAGTTGTCATGACCTATGACTATTTATTTGATGTAGAGACTAATCAAAGCTTCTGACTCCACCAACTATGTCATTTGATTAATCCTGAAGTAGTTCCAATTTTCTCACCACCTGATCAATGTTTGGTCTATTTTCCTTACAAACATTGAACTGCAATGCGAGATACTTTCATTGCTTCACGCAGCGAGTATTGGCCTTCTACATTGGCATCCATGACTTGGAAGATCGTATCTTTGCTGATGAGTAGTGGTCTGGCCCAGTTAACTAAACTGTGTTCGCACGGCGGCCTGTTTTCATCAAATGCTCGTTTGCCTGACATAACTGCTAGCAGAACAACTCCAAAACTGTATACATCACCCATTTTGGTGTAGAGACCTTAAATAAAAAGACAATGATAAGAAAGCTACCGAAAGAGAAAGCTGGAAGTATCTAATAAAAACTAAATGAAGGTCTAAAAACTACAGACTACCTTGTTTTTAACAGATTCAACATCATGGAATTGCCGGTACAAAAAATATTTTGGTTACAAACTATTCTGCAATCTACATATAATTAACTTCTATGTCCAAATACTCATTCACTATGTGCAAAGCATTATCATATGGTGAAAAAGGTAAATGGTGTGCAACAATAACTTGCTGACACTGACTTGAAGAAGATTGAGTTACCACCTGTCATGAAATGCTCGGGTGCAGCGTAGGTTCTAATAAATAGAACCGTTTTCCAGTAGTTGTGCCGATCATCATATTCATCCAACCCAAAATTGGATAACTTTGCATTGTAGTTCTGTTATTCACATAAAGTATTTAGAAACCAGGTCTAACTAGTATATTATAACTCTTCATCTTTTAAAGATTGTAAGATCAATTAATCCACTTACAGAATCAATCAAGATATTAGAAGGTCCGAAATCTCTATGTATCACATTGACTATATCACTGAAGAAATGCAAGACCCTTTAGCAGCATCAAGAGCTATCTTTATTCGCATTTTCCATGAGAGTGGCTGGAAATCATACCCCCCTGCACCATATACAATAGGTAGATAGAGATGAGATTTTGAGGGGTTTAATATACTAACTAGAAAATGAAGTTGACAAATAAAAAACCTTGAAAAAAAGACAATAATAGAAGAAGGAAAACTAATAACATACTTTCAAACAAACATTTGTCCGAACTTCCCTTGTCCAAATATTCATATACCAAAATGGGGTCTTCATCCTCTAAGCAGTAACCAATCAGTTTCAGAGGATTAGGATGATTCAGCTGCCCCATGTTGTTGATTTTTCTCTGTAATAAAGTGACATCACAATAAATTATAAATATCTAAAATAGCACAATCTATTTTTCTACCGAAGTTATATGAAACAATTTTCCAAAACTATTTTGATATTTTCCCAACTTCAGAATTCAACTTTTCGAGTAACGTACTCACCAACCATTCACTGGGTTCCTGGTGGCTCACATTGTTAAGATTCTTCACAGCAGCAGTCAAACCAGAACCTGGTTTAGTTGGGCCTAACGTGTGCTCATCGATCCACCCCTTTACATAAAACTCATCTTCGCTCACTTGACTATCTGGAACCAAGTTCCCTGTCGCAGTTTTTAATTCCTTTAATGTGAAGCACTTCAAATCCCATGAAAAAGGTGGCATTGCTGATTAAACCAATCATAGTATCATCTTCTCTCCCATCTACCTTTGAATTCAAAACTGTCAATATCAAAATAAAACATGAATTAACTATTAGGCTCATAATTTAAGTCATACAATTCTCTTTTACGCTCATAGATTTAGTAACATTCAATAGATTTAGTCAGACAATGATATGACCTATATTTTTTTTCTTCCAAAGTACATTCTCGTGAAATAAGGTAAAATTTTTAGGTTGGCTGAACTAACTGTCTTCCTAACTAAATCTAAGATTTATTCTCAATAATTAAAAGTATATGAATTGTGTAGAGACAAGAATGCAACAACAGATTACCCCCTCAAAAATTTAAAACAAATTTCCATACCAAGTAGCAAAATTTATTCAGAAAAATACACAAGATGGATCATGAATGGAAAATGTGAATAACAATGTTATTTATTACCATTATGTGAAAGACTCTTCCTCTCAGTTTTGAACCTTGAGCTAAAGCTGCCACCCATATCAATGTGTGAAGAAAACAAATGAATAGAAGAAGAAAGAAGTTAAAGTAATTCTCTTTGATTAGTTTTGAAATGAAAGAAAATAATGGTAAGCTCTTGATTCCAAGGCAGTCCTGGTTGCCATGTTTAGAAAGTCCATTTTTTTACAGCATTGATGAAGCTTTTGGCGGGGTGCTTCAAATTAACTCTCTCTTCTTTCTATTTTTAATTGTGCAATTTTGGTCCCTTTATTTTCGCAAAACTGCAATTTTTAGTCTTCTATTTCATAATTATTAATAGGGGGACCAAAACTATTGTTTTGCCAAAATAAAGGACCTAAATTATATTCCAAATCATAGCCAAATATTGTTTATCATAAAATGTTTACTTAAACTTCTCGTCAAATTCAGAATATTCACACATTCACAAAATAAATGTTTATCACAATTCGAAGAATATTGATTTCCTAGAGGATAAACCATAGGGTCCCTTTAGCTTGGACCAGTGTATGTTTTGGTCCAACTTGGACCAGTAAAATTACCTGGTATCACAGGTTATATTCCAGTTGTCACATACCATACACCCCTTTGTAGGAAAACATGCTAGCAAGCCCTTTTCCCCAATAATTTACAAAGTTACTTTTTTGTTTCAGATCTATTAATGAGTTCACACCAACTTACAACCAACATCAACAGGTTCTCTTCCGGTTGTAATTAATGTCATTATTTTTGAGCTATCGAACCTTAAGAAATTTCCCAAAAAAAAGGTGGGTTCTTAATCTTATTGTTTGTAGAAGCTCGTTGAGGGCAGTTTCATTCACAACTATTGAATTTCAGTGGCACTTTTCTTTTTTCTTTTGCATTGTTCATCTGTTAATTTTTTGTCTATTTCTTTTACTACTATAAAACTAATCCTTCTAATCTCACCAACATGTTTTCTCGAAAACAGTAACAGTACTATAATCACAATTATTTTGCTCCCACTATATAACAGATGGGTTTTCACGAATGATACGAGTGTGGGGCTCCGACGTTAGAAAGAAGATGATGAATATTATGACAAAGAAGATGAAGATGATGATGATTGTTCATATGTTGCTGTGCTTTTATAAATTTAACTATATAAAAAATAAATAAAAAATTACATAAGATCCATGTTTAGAAATGACAAAATTGCTACTATGCAGTCTCACTTACACTAGGCTTGGATTTAATTGAACCTGTACATCAGGTATTAGACCTTCAATCACAACCATCCATATTAATTATTATTAAATCTAAGGTCAGCTTTCAATTAGTCCAAGTTCGAGACCAACTTTCACTTGTCCAAATTAAAAGAAACCTAAACCATAAGAGGGGTAAGGATTTCAGCTAAGCGGAACAATGCAAACAAGAAAAATAAAGAGAGGTGAGAAAACCTAAAAATATGAGGCAGTGATGGGTGAAAGTGAAACGGCGAAGATGATGAAAAGCTGCCAAATAAAATTTTAACTTTTTTGGGAACTAAAATCCCTACCAATTAGTCGTGAGTTTAGCTCAGTTGGTATGGACAAACATAATGTATGCAAGGTCTGGGGTTCAAACCCCGTCCACCACAAAAAAGAAAATCCCTACCAATTCATTCCCCTTCTTATCTTTATAGTTAAATTTTGTATAGTTTATCCCATCAAAACTAATTCCTTATATTTTCCAAATAAAAAAATTTCCTATATTTTCCAAATAACAAACCCCATTTGTTTCTTCTTTCTTCCCCTTCTTATCTCGGTCACTTTATCTACTAATAATATAATAAAATCGTATTCGAGCAATATACTAACAACATATAAAAAATTATCATCTCGACTATCGCATATTGGTACATGATGATTGTAGGTCAACATTAGTGTTTTTGATCATTTTTATGTCATGATGTATCATTTAGAGAGTCAAGTGCATTATTTACATGAAATTAATAGCATTGCCCTATTACTCTACTCATAACTCTTGGCATGTAAGTTTTGAAAGAAAAAGAAAAATAAAACATGGTAATCAAGTATGCAATTGTGTTAATGGTGAGAAATATCCACCACTTTGCACATTATTTCCATTCACATGGTATGGGCCTGAAACCTTGCTTAAGAGATCCAAGTTCAGTTTCACTTGCATCACATGATTTGGTTTGTAATATGGTTTTTGAAATTGTGCATGCTTTTGAGTGGTTTCTTGGATATGGTGAAGGTGAAAATCATGGCTCCTAGACTTCCTATTCAAAGAGGCCAGAGGAAGAGGAAGGTAAGTGACTCATCCACTTGCAAACATAACTAAGAAGGGTGAAGTATTATGTCACTACGGATAAAAACGGAATACACCTAAGGGTGAGACCAATTTGGAGTCATCTTAGGGCTCAAAACCAACAGCCAGATATGGACGAACAAAATTGGGCTTCTATTCCACATGAAATGGAAGTCATACGTAGAATGTGGCAAATTCATATGGAGAAAGACCAAAGACTGGAAAACCACATGAAAGATTTGTGGAAAGACCTCAACCTCAATGTCGTGCCTCTAAGTAAAAGAACATCTGAGGAAGTTACTTAGTTTGTGGAGTGGTGACCTTTTGGAGGGCATCCAAATAACACTTGAAGAGACAAGTCAAGAAGATGATACGGAAGAGGAAGATGAAAGTGAAGAAGATGATGAGTATAAAATGAAAAAAAGTTGTTATTCTCCATGATAAGATGCCCTGCTTAGAATACTTCAAGTGTCTATAGAGAATTGACAGAGAGCTGAAATACATCGCAAGACGGATGTATGAATGCCTCCGCTGCAATGACACACCCATAACTGACATGAAAGATGAGGAACTTGTCTACCTTGTGAACTTGATGGAGATCGTTTGGAGGACATTCTTCAATGTCTGAAAAAGAGGGGCAACAAGAAGATAAGACCATATAGACTGAGACAGAGGAATATGTTGCGGTTGACTTAGATTAACCCATTTTCTTCAATGCCCACTATTATTTGTTTTTTCATATTAACTTTGTTTGGTTATGCTTATTATTATGCTTTTATTTTTGTTGAAACCTGTTGGTATATACCTGTCAACGTTTGTGTTTTTACATGATCAGTTGTATGTTTTTATATCAAGTGTAACTTCAAGAGAAGAGTTGGAGTTATTGGTAATCAATGAAGACAGTGACGATACTAATGTAACGTCAAATCTAGTATTTAGAGAAGTTTTCGAAAATTTATAATAACTATGATCCATGTATCGTATTATAAACAAACTCATTTCATGTCATTTTATGTTTTATGTGAATCAATGTTTATCAAGTGACTTTTATTATCTTTATATCAGTATCGTCAACGATCTAGTTAAATGTATGAACGATAGTTTGACCTATTGCTGATCACACATTGAATGTATTAGTGCAATATGGTCAAGTTGTGCCTTGCCAAAAGCAAGTTATACCTTGCCAATAAATAATTGATTTGGAGGAGGTTGATCGTTTTGGACTTTCAAGGTTTATCATACAGTTAGGTCTATATTTTAATATATATTGAAGATTTTAAAAAGAATTGAAAGAATAGCATGATATATAATCATATAACAATTCAATCACATTTTATTCATTTTTAGAAACATTTTGGAGAAACTATGAACACAAATTAGAAGTGCCTTCTCCATTTACACATTTACTGACATTGTATCATTAGAATCATAAAGCTGTTCCAATAATCTCACCACCTCATCCATGTTTGGTCTTTTTCTCGGATCATCAGACAGACATTGAACTGCAATGTGAGCTACTTTCATTGCTTCACGCAGCGAATATTGGCCTTCTATATCGGCATCCATGACTTGGAAGATCTTGTCAATGGTTTTAAACATGTTCCATGCAGGCAATTTATTGTTAATAGCTTCCACCATTTTGCTATAAAAAAACCATTTCACGGGTGACCTTTCTATCTTCTTGTTACTTTTAATATCATTATTTGTTTGACGCCAACGTTTAAAATACTCACTTTAAATTTTTTAGGATCTTCACATTTGAATCCTACAATCGGAAGGTTTGAAACACTTACTTCAAAGTTTTTAGGATTTTTGCAAATCTGGATCATACAATTTAAGGGGTGAGAATGCTCCACTTTAAATTTTTCAAATTATTTACACTTTCAAATTCTACAATTTGAAGGTGTAAAATGTTCATTTCAGAATTTTTACATATTTACACATCCGAATCCTCCTTGTAAATGTGTAAAATGCTCGATTCAAAATTTTCGAGCATTTCACACATCTGATTCCTAAATCCTGAGGTGTAAAACACCCACTTCAAATTTTAAGAATTTTTTCCACATCTAAATCCTGTAATTTGGAGGTTAGTCCACTATAAAAAATAAATAAATAAAAAGGATTTTTTACACATGAATCCACAATCAGTAGGTATATGTTGGGTTTCTAAAATGCTCACATTAAATTTTCAAGATTTTTTCACATCCAATATTCCTACAATTCGGACAAATTCCATCCAAATTTGGTAATCTAGGTAATCCAATGAGGGTAAAAATTAGTAAAAAAAATTAATATTATGGGCTTTTAAGAACATGAAGAGGGAGGGGTAAAAGTAGCTTTTTATATCCGTTGTTTCTTAAAGGTTGGGTATAGCTATGACTTTTGGTGCACATAAGGGGCATATCCTCCAATGAAATAATCAAACTAGAAAAGAAGATAAAAATTTGCTTCACCAATGGCAATAATAATATTACAAATGACTGACAACAAATAAATAGTGAATACCACGGTATTTTAAAATTTTATTTGATATGTACTCAATTACAAAATATTTAATGTCTTGTTTTTTTTATATTTAATTATTTTTAAAATGGAGCATGTAACTTTTTTTTTCCGATCAAGGTAGTCTAATGATTTGACTCACAAGTGTAAAATTTGAAGTTCAAACCCCAACCTTATTTATCAATTTCCTTGAATCTTAAGTGTGGAGAAGTATAGAGTATGTCACATTGTATTCATGCATTTAATGTGAAGTCTTGGACCCTCAAACAAAATCGAGATCTTAACAAATAAGTAAAGATTTTTCTCATAAATTTCATCAAATTTAGTCCCTACAAATATGGGTTCAACGTGAAAATTAAAGTATTCTCACTTAAGCTCGCAGTATGATATAACAAACAAATGTAATACTTTTGTTTTCTTTACTAACCAAAAAAATAATGCAATACTTATGTTATTGCTATTAATTTGCTATTTTGGCTTTGTTAGTACTTATGTTGCAAACAAAAAGTGTGTGTTCTTTCTACACTTGAAAGGGTCAAATGTGAAGGATTGAACTAAAAAATCCACCGTACAACTCTATCACATGATCATAGTGCAAAAAATCATTGTTAAGACATGCACAAAATCCTTGCCTGACCAAACTGCAAGGACCCAAAGCTTGCTCATAAAAACACTTCACCAACCCAAAACATAACCATATTGTCTCTTTACATGTTCTTTGTCTTTAAAACATCTTTAGTGCTAACATTGTGCATTCACCAAACACAAAGTCATAGAAGAAAAAAGAAAACATAGCAGAAGACATTCTTTTCTTATATTCTAGCTTCAAACATTGCTAAAAATGTCAACAAATGAACATGAGTCATTAAAGACTGAGGTCTCTGCATTTATAATCCTTTTCATTTATTCATTTCACATTTTATAACTAATTTTATTATGTTATTTCTGAGATGTGTTTTTTGATTCCTCTGGTGCAGACTTTTGTTCTCAAAGTACATATAAATTGTCAAGGGTGTAGGACCAAAGTCAGGAAAGCACTAAGAAAAATTCAAGGTAAAGTTTACATTTTTTTCTCTTAATTTTTAATTTCTATATATTAGCTATCTTTAAAAGGTTAGAACCATTGTGTATAAGCTACCCTTGTCCTATAATAAGGGCTTGTTTGGATTGAGCTAATTTTGGGCTTACGAAAAAAGAGTTTATGCAAATAAATAAGTTTTTATGTTAATTCATAAGATACTAACGAAAATTGTATATTCGTAGGTTGTTTTTTCATAAACTACCTTAACAAATTTATAAATAATACATTAATGCTTCTTTATTTGTATAAGCTGTTTTGCATAAGCTCTAAAATAAGCCAATCTAAACGGACCTTAAGCATACATGTTATAACTAGTATTTACCATATGACCAGCAAAAGGAAGTTGGTAAAAAAATAAGAGTCGCAAATTGCAATAGTTTATATATATATGTCATGTCCAAGAATTTATGAATATAATGAAAATGAAACTTGAATAAGCATTGCAAATTAAGTACATTTAAGCTGTGAGATTTTATTTATTATTCAAAAACATTTAGTAACAACTTTGATAAAGCAAACATGTCATATGCATTTTGGTATCACGGTGGGTTTGTCAAATTGTAGAAGCTGTAAAGTATAGCTTTTACAAAACTAAGGTGACTCATTGTGATTTTATCAAACTTACCGCAAATCCAAACATAGCCACTTCCTGATGTTAAACTTCCAAATTAATCATACTCTTGCATACTTGTGAATTTGTATCAGGTGTCTATGAAGTAGACATTAATGCAGAAGATCAAAAGGTAACAGTCACGGGAGTTGTCGATCCTTCAACTTTGGTCCAAAAGTTAGCCAAACTGGGTAAACATGCAGAAATTTGGAATGAATACAATGAAGAACAACACACAGATCATGATGATGTCAATGACAATAATGAAGAATATATAACAAATTACCCAAGTGCCTTTGAAAATCAGTATATGATTCCCACATTCTATGACAAAGATAGCTATGGACCTGAATGGTTTTATGATCATAATATCGATCAACATTTGGCAGCACAAACACCACTGTTTTATGAAACTTTTAACAATACGGCCAATGAAAATGTTACCGGAATCGATGAATATCCCAAACGACAGAGGCCTGCAAGTTTTGAAGAGAGTATTTTTGGAACTAATTACTCTGGCTTAGGGAATCAAGGATGGCCACATAACTTCCTTGGACCGTAATCTGTTATGAACAACAAGCATGGATACTACCATGGTTAATTGATTATCACCCTTCAAATTAATTATGTTACTATTGAGTTAGGTTAAATATGTCCTTTTTACACTCTTATGTCGAATGCTGCATATTCTGTCATAATTTAATATAAAAACTTCATTACCCTTATAATAACTCTCCAATGTATATACTACATAGTAGTAGCACATAGGTCCTTTGACTCCTTATAACACTTAGATCAAACCCTTTGGCCTGCTAAATCTTCCATTGTCTGCAGTAGAATGAGATCAATAGCCATAACTCTTGGCATGCATGTTTGTTTTGAAAGTTAAATAAAAATAAAACATGATATTAAAAGTAAAAATATAAATAAGTTATAACTTTGTATTATCCAGGACATTACTTGGCGGGAAGTTTAATTCGCGCTTAAACCCTTCTTCTTCTCATTCATTCAAGTTTCAAACACCAAAACCTTCTCTTTCTCACTTTTACCGTTTCTATTACAACACACATTATTCTCTATTCTCACCTTTTCTTCTTTCTCCTTCATTGTTCTTCTCAGGTAACCTCATTACTATTTTTTTTCCCATTTTTGTTTCTATTCTTTTGCGTTCTTTAGTTGGTTAAACAATAATCTTCAAATATTACTTAATTATTTGTTCTGAAAAAGATCAAACATGATTTGTTACATTGAGTCACTTGAAATTGTGATTTTGGTGGAAGATTCATTTGTTTGGGGTTTTGGTGTTATAAACTATTGGTAATTAGATTATCTGAGAGTTACATTAATTTGTTTGTAATATGATTTTTGAAATTGTGAATGATTTTGAGTGGTTTCTTGGATATGGTATAGGTGAAAATCATGGCTCCTAGATTTCCTATTCAAAGAGACCAAAAGAATAGGAAGGCAAGTGACACATCCTCTAGCAAACCTAACTTTGACAGCGATGGATTTCGCTCTAAGAAGTGTGTAGAGTATTATGCAACTACGCATAAACTAGGAATATGCCTAAGGGTGAGGCCAACTTGGAGACATCTTAAGGCTCAAAACCAACAGCCTGAAACGGATGAGCAAAAATTGGATTCTCTTCTCAGTGATATGGTAGCATTACGTAGAATTTGCAAATCGGCATGGAGAAAAACCAGAGATTAGAAGATCAAATGAGAGATTTGTGGGAAGATCTCAACCTCAATGTCATGCCCATGAGGAAAAGGACAGCTGAAGAAGTTGATCTGTTTGTGGACTGGAAACCTTTTGAAGGGCATCCTATAGTACTTGAAGAAGATGATACTAAAGAGGATGATGAAAGTGAAGAAGACGATGGATACGATGAGTGATGACAGAGGAAGCCCTGCATAGAATGGCTCAAGTTTCTACAGAGAATAGACAGAGGATGAAAGACATTGCAAGACAAATGTATGAAGGCCTCCGTCGTAATGACCCGCCCATAACTGATTTGAAAGATGAGGAAGTTGCTTGCCTTGTGAACTGGATGGAGTTCATTTGGAGGACATTCTTCAATACCTAAACAAGAGAGGAACCAGGAAGATAAGACCATAGAGACTGAGACAGAAAAATATGATGTGGATGCCTTGGATTTGAACCTACTTTGTTTTAGTTTTTGCATATTAACTTTGTTTGGTTATGCTTTTTCTCTTTTATGAATGTTGATTAGAATCTAATGTAGGAGTTGCTTATTATTATGCTTTTATTTTGTGTTCTAAAACAAACAATTTATGTATGTATTTGCCAATTAAATGCTTGACTGAAGGTTTTGACCTATGTGTGATCATTGACTTGTATTAGTTCAATATGGTCAACACTAGGGATATCAACAAGTATTCACGAACAGATAGTAGTCATACACTGTATGTTCTACCGGATAAAAATACTATATGTGCCCTGCATATATGTATGGGTATTTTGTGGATTTGTTCTTCATATTTTTGTAATCTTGTGCCTAAATCTAATTTCGCAGAGGTGAGTTTTTACCTTGATCTCAAATGTTTCTGTGTGTGTATGAATTTGTATATTAAAGCAAATACAGTAACCTTTTTTTTGTGTAGTATGGACAATTGATATAAAATAAAACAACTTAAATATATCATTACTAAAGAAAAAGAGAATAAAGTTCTATAAAAAAGAAGAGAATAAAGACCGGGATTAGTCAAAGTTAAACCAAAAATCTAATATTTTATGGGGATAACAAACATGCGAATTTGCTTTGGAGGAAAGATATTCCTCTGAAGGCCTCGCTCTTTGCGCGGAGGCTCTTTAGGAACAGGTTGCCTACGAAGGTGAATTTATTCCGGCGGGGAGTAATTCATATTGAGGTGCGGTCATGTGTCAATGGGTGTGGCTCAATTGAAACTTCCGATCATCTATTCTTGCTTTGTAATCAGTTTGGTATGGTTTGGTTTCTGGTTCGTCAATGGAAAGGTATCTATACTACGGACCCCTTAACCTTGGTGGATCACTTCATTCAATTTGGTACTTCAGCAGGTTATACAAAGGTGCGGTGTTCTTTCATGCACTTAATTTCATTTGCAACTCCGTGGGTTATTTGGAAGGAAAGGAATGATAAAATTTTCCGAACCAAACAAAGCTCCTTTTCTCAGCTTTTGGAGAACATTAGGCTACTCTCGTTTTCATGGCATAAAGCAAAATTTGCTAGTTTTAATTATAAGATTCATGATTGGTGCCAAAACCGTTCTTGTGTTTGGGTGTAGGCTAATTATTGTCCTTTTTTGTTGAAACATTGCTGTAAATATTTACTATCTTTCTTGGCACACCTTGTGGTAGAAGGATAGTCGGTTGTTTAATATATCTCATTTTGATTTCCTCAAAAAATAGAAATTTTTTTGTATATGCCCTTCTTTTTTCCCAAATTTCCAAAACTACCCTACTTTTAAAAAAATTGCAGAAATGCCCTACTTTTTCTTACACTCTGGTACCCCGCAACTTGCACTTGCGAGGTACCCTAAAAAGTTTGTCTTTATTATATCCCGCAAGTGGGACTTCCGAGGTAGTTTAAAATTTTTTTTTAAAATTTTTATAGGTCCCGCAAGTGGGACTTGCGAGGTACCTTTTCGCAATTTTTTAATGTCCCGCAAGTGGGACTTGCGAG
>Ga0315913_1006260_pt1 | contig 14401 bp, 10 predicted proteins | sample MpolsnodulesMG_FD_207736 | JGI IMG/M metagenome (GOLD analysis project Ga0315913, IMG submission 207736) | Medicago polymorpha root nodule microbial communities from Los Angeles, California, United States - small nodules | ecosystem: Host-associated > Plants > Roots > Nodule | place: USA... | reverse complement strand
TTCCCCTAAGTTTTCCTTAAAACCCTAGAACTCCCTTTTTGCCCTAGTCAATCCCCAACTTTTGTATGATGAAGAAGTATGTGTTGTGTCATCTCCCCGATTTCGGCCCCCTCCCTCTCCACTCTTTCCACCAATCCCACCATCCCCTATCCCCCTTTCGTGCATTTGGATATCAGCTTGGGTTTCAGTTTTGAGAAAAGGGGAAAGGGCTCTTCATCCGAACAATAAAGTGTCCCAGAGGCAATTTGTTTGTTTGCAAAGGTGATGAGTCAGTCTAGAGGTTTAGGGCTTGGTAGGGGAAGAGAAGGCAGAGTTCATTGAATCAAACGAAAGTTGTGTGCTCTAGGTCCCTAGTTAATTTTCCATCTGCACTCTGCAGTTTTACCTCCTGGCATTAATCCATCTCCAATATCTGCTGAAGTGACATAAAATAGTGGACATGACATAACTTATGTGGCCTCAGTATCAATTGTCCAATTGTGCAATCTAAAAAATTAATCTATTTTTTTAACAAGAAAATTAATCTATTGTGTAACCAAAGTTACTGAAATATATTGAATAAACTTTATCTCTCTTCTTCTCTGTCATTGTAGTATAATAAACTGGAGCTTCTTTTTTATACTCAATCATACATACACACATAAGCCACTTGTAGTGCCATAAATTAAGTTTTCTGTTTCGTAGTAAATTTAAATAGAAAATAGCATACACAAACATTTATTATTGGGCATAAGCTAACACATTATCCCGATGAGCGGTGTTCCATTATTTTTGTGGTGTTAAAATTGGTGGCAGAAAATTATCAGTTCTAATCTACAGATGTGTCACAACTCACAACAGGTTATCTTCACCGGTTATTCGTATGGGGGCTTATCTGAACTACCAGAAAGCGAGTATTTCTCTTGCTCAATGGGACCAACCATTGCTGGGGAAATTGGTGTGTTTGGTTATAGACCATCTGTCCTAATGGATATGCTTGCTGGCAAGAGAGCTGAAGTCGGCACCAAGATTGGTGCATATATGAGAACTTTTTATGGTGACTGTTCACCTTCAGACCTGGAAACTGGCTTGCAGGTATATTTGATTTAATTAGCAAATTTATGTTGCTCTTTTCATTATATGATCACAACTTAAAGTAGTATGCAGTGGCTCACGACCAAGAGAACACATTAAAAAACCATTGTTAAATTTTACAACTAATTGTTTATGTTTTAAAGTAGGAAGCAAGTATTTTTCATCTTTAAGTTTTGATAGATTACAAAGCAAGTATGTATCAGTAATCTTTTTCTGAATGCCTTATAATATTTCTCCTTTTTCTTCATGAATATTTTATAGACATAACATAACTTGAATATGTAAATTCCATCTATATTTAAGTTATAAGGTAATTTTGTTGTTACTGTAATTGTTAGCTATGCCCTACTGCTTTGCTTTGCAATCGATCAAAACTTTTAATTGTATTTTTTGCTTTTTCTGCTTTTTGTTCTGTTGATAGAATGATAGCTATGATTCTCCAAAAAGATGTTACATACAGGAGCTTGTAAGCAGTGTCTTAAAATCTTCCGATCGTTGCATCGGCTTAATTTTAAAATTGTTCCAAATTCAACCGCTTCTATCTTCTGTATTTTCTCCCTTTCATCCTTAAACACTTGAAAGGTCATGCATCTTAATATAGTCAACAGTAGGTTTTAAATTATAAAACTATATGTCTATGTTTTAAAGCAGGAATCAAGTATTTTTTATCTTTAAGTTTTGATCGATTACAAAGCAAGTATGTATTGGTAAATCTTTTTCTGAATGCCGTATATTTCTCCTTTTCTTCGTGAGTATTTTCTAGACATAACATAACTTCAACATGTAAATTCCATCTATATTGTAATTCTAAGCTACACCCAAGTGTGTTGCTTTGTAATCGCTCAAAACTTTTAATTGTATTTTTTGCTTTTCTGCTTTTTGTTCGGTTGGTAGCGATACGATTCTCCAAGACTATGTTACATACAGGTGCTTGTCTCAGTGCCGTAAAATCTTGCGATGCTTGCATCGGCTTCGTTTTGAAATTGTTCCAGATTCAACCACTTATATCGTCTTTATTTTCTCCCTTTCATCGTTAAACACTTGAAAGTGTTTGCATCTTAATATAGTCAAACAGCAGGTGTGTGTTTAGGTTTGTTAGCGTGCTCGTATGATATTCATTTTTTCTCTGCAAGTGCTTTCAGCCTCTCTGTTTCTGAGCAGCATTCAAATTTGTTTGGTCCCATCTTTTCCGAAGAAGTATATTTTGATTACCTCATATCTGAGTCCATTATGACTCTGATGCATAACACAGTTTATTGTGTAATTTGAATTGTTTAACACAGCCTAGGTTCGTTAAACTTTTGGCCTGCATTAGTTACATATTAATCGAAAATGCATGCTTTCTAAAGTTAGATCTGTGAGAATTTGATGTGTCTAGTATCATATTGGTCATCTGACAAGTGTTATATCTTGTTGGATTTTTCACAAAGATTCATGTGGTTATGACTTCCACACTTGTGCACAGACATCAGTTCTATTTTTCAATGTGTGCTATCTCCTTCTTCTTATTCTGATAGTATTGTTTATTTTACAGCTTGTCTATCAGCTGTTCACAACAAATTTAACCCCAGATGAGGAAAATGTCAAAATAGTGATGCAAATGGCTGAAGAAGCAGTCTGTGCTCAAGATAGGGATCCCTATACTGCTTTTACAAACCGTGTAAAGGAGCTTAATTATGGAAACTCCTATTTTTTTAGGGTATAACATTTTTCTGGTGTCAATTTAATCATAAACTGAATAAACTACTTTTGACTTTCAACGTATATGTGTTATGCAGCCGATTAAAAAATGTGACCTACAAAAGGTTGATCCTCTGGAAGCTTGTGAATACTTCAGCAAATGTTTCAGAGATCCTTCGGCTTTTACTGTTGTGATTGTTGGGAATATTGATCCTACTATTGCACTTCCCTTAATATTGCAGTACCTAGTGAGTATACATCCACTTGCCAAAAGGCAGCAGACCTTGAATGATTCTATACCAATTGATATCTTTCCATGCAGGGTGGAATACCAAAGCCTCCTGAATCTATTATGCATTTTAACCGTGATGATCTGAAAGGACTGCCTTTCACTTTTCCAACAGCCATCCATAGGTACATCAGTGCATTGCATTCACAAACAGAAGGTGTTGTTGGTGTTAATATAATTGTGTAGTTTTGTATCTTCAGGAAAAGATGTGAAAATTTTGTTAGGTTCTCAAATAGACTATTTATGTTTTTTGGCGTAGCTCTACTTTTGGTCTCTAGTTTGTTTTTTTTAGCCAATCAAATCCATCTATTTTTTAAGTTATGCAAATTAACCTTGCCGTCAATTTTTTATCACCAACCAAAACCCTTAAATTCTAATTTTATATCAACATTAGAGTTAAGGATTTTGATAGTTCAGAAGCCAGAAGTTTAGTGGAACTTTGACTGAGTTTTAAGGATTATACAGAACATTAGAGTAGGGCTTAATGAGATAAAAAAAATTAGGTTTTCAGTGAAATCTGTTGTTTTGGTGACAGTAGTTTTCAAATGATTTAACTGATTCAATTTATGAATATCTTAAGTAAAACAATACAAATTTTAGAGTTCTAAGTAGGAGAAAAGTGATAAATGGACTTCTTTGTTTATGTCAAAAGGAAAAAAGAAATGACCATGCTTTAACATAATCTCGAAAAGGCTGTATGCTTTTTTCTATTGCATCTTTTTGATAATCTGGATGTTATGAGCATATTTCTATATTATGAGGCGTGTATGGATACTGAAACACTTTAAAAAGATTCAGTGAATGCATCTTCCAAATAAACAATATTCTTTGATTGTAGAGAAGTGGTCCGAAGTCCCATGGTGGAAGCACAATGTTTGGTACAGATATGCTTTCCTGTGGAGCTGAAGAATGGGACCATGGTCTGTGCTCCTTTCTTTCGTAGTTGTTGAACCCATGGAATTATATAAAAACTTGTATTGACTGCATCTTACAAATAACTCGTATAATCTGTGTTTGGTCATGTTTGGGGCATGACTTTCAGGTAGAAGAGATTCACTTTGTTGGGTTCTTAAGCAAGCTTCTGGAAACAAAAATAATGCAGGTTCTCCGTTTCAAGCATGGGCAGGTGAGTACTATGTGTTATCTCTATTTGCCTTCAGCCTTCTTATATGGTACATTATTTCTGAGGTTTCACCTCTATGCACCAGATATACTCTGTAGGTGTTTCAGTATTCCTTGGCGGTAATAAACCCTCAAGAACCGGTATTGTTCGTGGAGACATTAGCATAAATTTCTCATGTGATCCAGAGATATCTTCCAAGCTGGCAAGTCTCCTCCATATGTAATATAAGCAAACTTTTTATGCTGTTATATGGTGAAAAATTACTGTCTTGTAAATCATTTACAGGTTGATATTGCTTTGGATGAAATGTTGCGTCTTCAAGACGAAGGACCTACAGAACAGGATGTTTCAACCGTACTGGAAATTGAGCAAAGAGCGCATGAGAATGGATTGCAGGTTGGTTTAGCCTTAAAGTTTGTTTCATTAGCATCATAGCCTTTTCTACGCTATCAGTGTAATAGATAGATATATACACCAGACAAACAATTTCTCATTTCCCCATCTCAACTTTAAACAATGATAAAATTCAAAAGCTCCTTCTTCTCACATCTCTTTATCTACAATGGCATCTTGAATTGTGGATGAAAGGGATGGATCATGGAAGTAACATTAACATCAAACTTCTTTTTCTTATTTTTATGTGCTCTTTCAGGAAAATTATTACTGGCTGGACCGGATTTTACATAGCTACCAATCAAGAGTCTATTCTGGTGATGTTGGCACTTCTTTTGAGGTTAGTGTCAATTACTGTCTTTTTGTTTGTATTATCCGTTTCAGTAAACTTCGATGCTGTCTGTTGCGAGGATGAATATTTGCATTTTGGTTTTCCCCGTTGGAAAGGAATGGATTTCAACTTCTAATTCCAGTACCGTTGCTTTAGTTTTGAAATGAAGAAAATGCAGAATATCTCTCTATTTCAGTTGATGTTGAAGTTTTAGGGTTAGTCTTTTGAATCTAGAGGGAGGAAAATGATTACTCAAAATATAAAAGTAATTATTTGTTTACACAAATTAATAAGATATTTTCCTTATATCCTAATAGTCTGTTTTGCTTTGACAATTAATGTGTTATTCTTTTGCAAGTTATGATCTAATGCAATTGCAAATAAACATTCAGTTTTTCTTTTCATTAGAAATTCAAAATTATATCTGTTCGTCCAGACATACACTTCTTTTAATATAACAAAATTATTAATTTATCTATTTATGTGTTGCAATTGCAAATTGTAATGGCAGCATAGGTTATATAATCATATTTATTCTTTTTCGCATTAATGAGAAGTTATTTATTTTGCAATTATCCTGTTGCAGATTCAAGGTGAAGGGCGGTCAAAAGTCAGATCATCCCTTACCCCATCAACTGCACAGTTGGCACTACAAAGAATATTGCCTTATCCTTGCAAAAAACAGTATACCGCAGTGATACTTATGCCCAAGTCTTCTCCTTTTAAATTCCTGAAATCAGTATTCCAATCTACTCGAACAAATGGTGGCAGAGAAGCAAAGGTCTGTTCTTCTAGGCCTCTTGTGGAAAGATTTATGCCTGGGTTATATATATATTCTAAACAACCATAATCACTTGTCGATTTTTTCCCTATTGCAGATTTTAGCTGGAATTGCTGGCCTGGCAGTTTTGGCTCTTAGTTTGTGGAGACATTCGCGCAGTGGCCATATTAATAGCAGACGTTTACTTGGCAGTGCCACAAAGTAGAAGTCCTCCGGCAATGTGATTCTTTTTTTCACTAAAGATAGAGCGCGTACATATCAACATTGTAAGAGTAGATTATGTAAAACACAAGTCAGTTATGACTTAGAAGGCAGGTTAGTTGTTAGTTGTATGTGGCCCTACTGAGAGCTTGAAATGAAACATCTATAGATTGATTTGCACTGCACTGAACCGCATCATGCAGCTTCACTTGCATCTAATCAACTGGAAGATGGATGCCGGTGCAATATTGTACAATTGTATTTGAGTCTGGCTATTTAATAGTCTTTCACCAATTAATAGTTTTGGTAGACAGTTCCTGGACAGACTAAGAAGAGTGCTCATGATTCTTGATGCGGCATCTCTGTGCTATTTATTAGTATTCTTCTATTTATTTCATGGCTTGTGCACTTCGAAGATTCTAAGAAGGGGATATGTGGGAAGAGATTTTATAGTGATGAGAAGTTTCTTCCTTCAAAAAAACATATTCTGTTTTTATTTTTAGTTATAATTATAAAATTTAAATTTCACTTTGTTTTCTGTTTTGAAAAATTTGTATAAAAAACTGTAAAAACAATATGTATAAAAAGAAGCATTTGACTAATAAAAACTTAACTCGAAGTTATAAAGAGTTTGTTCCTTTTCTTCCTGGATTTCCTTCAACATCATATGATGTTAAGTTGTTTTGTTGTTAATTTTACTATTATTTGATAAATAAATTTTTTTGTAGGTTTCGTGCACTAAAGATAATCATATTTAAGATATTTGAGATATGTTAAATACTAAATGTGGATATATTTTTAACTAAAATTCAAACATTGATTCAGGATATTGTGATAGTCTAATCCTTTTTTTTTTTTTGTCTAGTGGCTAGAACTCTCATATTTAAATGTGAGAAGTGGGGTGTCTGGGGTTCGAACCTCAGCCCATGCATAAATTATGCAATGTCCCTACCAATTGAGTTAAGATCACGTGGACGGGACGTCTAATTTTTTACCCTTGTTGATAAATAAGAGGTTGTTTTATCACATAACATATATTTTATATTAATTTAAAATTTTACTTAAATGAATTTTTACAAACTTTAAAAACAATTCACGGCCAATTTTATTTTTACACTCCCTCAGATGCTCAAACCCAATTATAAGCAAACGTATTGCACATAGATTTTTTAAGGAATAAAATTACACATAGATTATTATTAGTTTTTTACAAGTACATATTAATAATATAAATTGTTCATCTCCTTTAATTTCCTTGATCTAATGAAATAATTACATTTTCAAAACTACCCTTTATTTTTTTTATATTTTGTATAGAAACTTGTTTTTTTACAAGTAATCTAGTGACTTGAAATTCACATTTAAGTGATAAGTGGAGAATTCGGGGTTTAAACTCAAACCTCCATCATATATAATGTGATGTTCTTACCCACTGAGATGCTCGCAATGACTTATAAAAATTTGTTTTATTGAAAAATGATATTTTGATAACAATTGTTTATAATTACTAATGTCTTTTCCATTGGGAACTGGAGTGTCTACACAAAAAAAACAAATCAACCAGTAAATAAATAAAATTATTATTACCGTAAAAAAAAAATACCATTATTATTTTGAGAAATACTAACAATGAATAATTAAAATAATTAATAATGGTTTTTTGTTTTTACAAAGAAAAAAAAATGTTTGATTGAGTGGAACCCTATGAGGCCCATTAGCATTAGGGTTTTATATTTAAGCCGATTTTGTGTCTTCACTCTGACCTCGTTCGTTTGCTCTCCCTTTTGAGTTCCGCCGTCTGTATATTCCAGATCGTAAGTTCCGTCCACCTCTGCTTCTTTAACCATCTCTCCTTTTTGTTTATCCCGAATCACAAACAATTTATGATAATGGTGAATTGTTTCATGTATTTGTTTAATATATAGGTCACAAGTGAAAATGGTGGAGAAGACCGGCGCTGGTAGGAAGGAAGAGGTTGTCACCAGAGAGTACACCATCAACCTCCACAAACGCCTCCATGGCTGGTAACTCTCTCTCTCTCTCTGTTGTTCATTTTTGTTCTCTTTGTATAACCTCATAGCTAAATAATTATTGTTTATTTTCGATCAGATATGTAGGAATATTTATGATTTATTTATTATTTGTAAATTTTTAAAATCTCTTTTGAAGGTGTTTTTCAATGGCAGACCTAAGTTATATTGTAATTAAGCTGTATGAATGTTAAATGTTCAGTGACTGTGATATTAATGTTGTCAACCGTGCTATTACGTTGCCATAGTTTCATTTTCACACGAATTTACATCAAATAGCATATCACTAGCTGTCTAGTGCTGCCATAGATGTTATTTAACATGTGATTTACACAACATTCTGATAACTGTGAGGAAGAAATATAGATTTGTGAGACAATACTTTGATGTAACATTGTAAAGACGTTTCAGCCGCTCTTACACATGGCATTTAGATGCATATCCCCCTTTTGCAACTCAATGTATTGTATGTTGGTTTTTTTGCTTGGATGGATTATTTTACATATTTACTATTACTTTTGCATTTGTCGATGTTAAATGACATTTCTATGGAGAAAGTTTAGGCTGATACCTGGTTCGCTCATTGTTTTGTTGTTTTAACTGAAATTTTAATAGTCATATTTTGTGTTATTATGCAAAACAGCACATTTAAGAAGAAAGCTCCTAAAGCAATAAAGGAGATCAGGAAGTTTGCCCAAAAGGCTATGGGAACCAATGATGTCAGAGTGGACGTCAAGTTGAACAAGGCTATTTGGAGCCAGGGGATCAGAAGTGTCCCAAGGAGGGTTAGGGTACGCATTGCCCGCAAGAGGAATGATGATGAAGACGCTAAGGAAGAGCTCTACTCACTTGTTACTGTTGTTGAAATCCCCAAGGAAGAGTTAAAAGGCTTGGGCACAAAGGTTATTGATGATGAGGATTGATGTCTTTTAGCTTTGTTAATCTGGTTTTTAAATTTAATTTTGTCGAGACATGGAGGATATTTTGTATGACAATTTTAAATTCCTTTCTCTGTTTTGTTTGCATTCCGTTTGCCTGTCTTAGAAAGATTAAACATCAGCAATGATTTTTACTCTCTTTTCTTTTCTGCTCCTGAATGTATTGAGAAAATGAAAACAGTTCATTACAAGTAGTATACGACTAAAATCTTGGTAAAAAGATTGGAGTGAGACCTGTTCTTACTTCTGAACAAATATATAAGTAGGGTTCAGGATTTGTATTATTGATTATTATTTGATCATGAATTATAAATTTATGATACTTACAAGAACCATACACAGCAATGGTAGGTAGCAGACTAGCAGTAGCAGCATCATCAGTCTTGTTAAAACCAGATTGGTATCAATTGCAGTATATAGATACTTGACTCAAATTGAATTGTTGAGTCACATTATAAACTTATCAATAAGCTTAACACGGTGCTTTTAAAATTAATCATTTGATTCCAGTTGAGGCTTATTATTACAACCAGACACGAAACCTGTTGATATACAAAATCCTAGTTGTGGTTGTCCTTCAATTGGCAATCGGTGGCCAAGTCAAAACTGGATTAAAAGTATAAATTAAAAGTGGTGATGTAAAAGTCGAAGAAAATTTGTATGAGATTAAACCGAAAAAGTTTGAATATTTGTATTGAACCAAGACTTTATTTTTTGGTACAAAACCAAAAACATACTCCCTCCGTCGCAATTGCTCACAGATTAAAAAATGGAATAAAGTATTCAAATGACATAACAATTTTACTAAATTATCCTAATCAACTATTGTTTGTTTTTCATTAAAGAAAAAACAATCATTTGCAAGTAATGTAACGTAGTATTAATTGAAAGGTACAATAGAAAAGAAAAAGTTATTATTGCATTGGAGGGAGTACCGGTTATTACCCGTAAAAAATAGTGGTATAGTGGTTATTTGCAAGTAGTCATTTTAAAACAATTTTTTTTTTTACTAAAACAAACTCATTTTAAAACGGAAAGAGTACCCGTTATTACCCCGTAAAAATAGTGGAATCCTTGAACAAGAAGAATTTCCAAAATTGTGGAAGTGTTGAGGGAAAGTAAAGAAGTTCGAAAATGAAAAAGCTTGCGAGAAAGTTTCGGAGAAATTCAGAAGATCGCAAATACTCTCTTCCTGTTCACGACGATGACTCTCGCCCCCTCGATTCCAAAGGTCCTTTTCTTCCAAACATTTATTCTTCTTTGTAATTCTTTTTTTAACGCTGATTTTGATTTTGATGTACAGAGCAAGAAGAGTTGGTTCGTTCTTTAGAAACAAATCAAGCTCAACAAAGTCGCTTATGGAGGGTACATTTACAAATTTCAATTTCGATGCATAATTACGTTTTTTCTCTCTCCTTTTTAGACAAATTGATTGAAATCTATAGAGTTAATAAGCAAATCTGTGCTTGAAATTGTAAGTATCCGTTCTTATTTTGGCGAATTGGCAAATACATTTCTGAAATTGTAAGGTGTCACATCATAGCCTTTATAGGTAGAAGTTAATGGAGGGATCATTTTGAATGATATTCTACATTTTCCAGGGATTTTTCTGCCAATTCTCATAAAAGATAGGCTATTTCAGCCAATGCTTACGAGTTCGTGGATCAATTTACGTATTCACTCATCAATAAGATATTGAGCTCATGCTAACCTAATTTTTGTTTTTGATTTGTTAGACTGTATTTGCGGCTCTAGTCTCCTGTTACATCCTGTTTCTCTTGTACTCCATCTTCCACCAAGTTTCATCTCCATGGGAACTGGTATGCTTCAAGTACTCTAGTTTCTTTTGTAACTAAGAAACCTCTTCTCTCGGCAACGAAACAATAATTCATATGTAAAATGAGTTTTTTGGTAGTTCTTCTGTGATCATGTTCCTCTTGAAGTGGACACATGTGGAAATGCTATGCATTCATACTCTTTTTCACTCTAGAAGTGGACATAAATTTTGTTTTATCGTTTTCTGAATTTAATGGTTATTTCTTGACCCAATTTTGTTGCTGCCTTTCTTTGTTTTTTGATGCACAGCGGTATCATGCTTACTTCATGGAGGAGATCGACTCATGGATGATTATATCTGCAGGTTCACTTCTCTTTTTATTGAGGATCTTATACATATGCTTCAGCTTCCTATGTTATATCATTGCCTATTTCTTTGATTCTTATTGTATTGTCCTTTAACTATATAACTGTGGATTTTAGACCCTTTATATTGAGTTTGTATCCTTTGACTTCCTTATATGCTTGTAGTCTTGTACTAATTTGCAATTGCGGATGAAATATGATATGCTATGCGCTTTTCAAATTGTCAGGACTATTACTCTAAACTTTTTTAACTGTATGACTTTTACAGATTTTGTGGCTATTTTAGCATTTTCATTTGCCATCAAAGGACTTCTTCATGAGTCAATGCATCACAGAAGATGGATCTGGTACTCATGGTATACTGACACTGTTCTGGCAATCTTCTGGTTATATTACATGTCCAGGTAAAGTTCTTAAATAAGCATCAACAAAAGCAATTTATATACTCCTTATGAATTCAATATATTGGTAAACCAGTTATAAACTTATGATATGAGTTGTATTCGTTTCATATTTGTTCTAGATGTTCTTATTGAATATGTTAAACATGTGCCATGATATATGCTTTTTGTGGACTATATAGCCTTAGTTGGAGAATGGGGAGAAAAATAAATGGAAAGTTGTGGAGGTAGCGACATACTTTGGACGCACTTGGCTTTTGCCAAAGTAGAAGTAAAATAGAGCATATAAAATGCAAGTTTAACAAGAGTGACCTTTTCACGAGGATAGTGTAACTCCATATAGATGCAAGTGAAAAGTATTTATCAAATTAGTAGAAATCATAGGGGGGAATTATGACTGCTATCCAATATAACTTATATGCAGGAAGGAAAATTACAATGCGAGCTGTATGTGGTACATGTTACACCAAAAACTGTAAATATTTGCTAGGCATGATCTGCTCTTCAATTTTTCTTCTTGCTCACTACTCACCTATTGGATACTCATACAATAAAAAAGGGCAACCCGGTGCACTTGGAGACTCATACAATACAACTTTTTAATTTTAATCTATCTTTTTAACCTTGGATAGAAGTCATATTTCCCATATTTGACTTAAATCATTTTGATAAATACCTTTTCTCTTGCATCAATGTGGGAGTTTTTGAATGTATTTACCCCATCTTGGCAGCAAATATCAACTTAGAGGTGAAACTTGAAGAGCATACAACATCACAAGTTTGATGTTTTAAGTAACATGGGTTAATCGTACTAACTACAACGAGATCAATGGGTGTGTTGTTAACCATAGGATTAAAGCAAGATGGTTGAAATAGAACAATACTACTAATAGAAAAGTATTACTCAATAAATTTTGCTTTAGTTATCAGTATCTTATATACATGCAAGTCATATCTTGATACGGATCCCTAGTGTATGTCTATTTTTGACATATATCTCATATTAAATCTCGATTCACTAATAAGTAATAACTGATGAATGCCAATTCATTCTAATGGATCATTACTGAAACTCTGTTTACTTGAGCCCACTTTTTTGTCAATTTTATATAGTTTGCCATTTTTCTTTTATCATTTCATTTATGACTTAAAACATCAATTATTTAGAAGCTCGTATATGATATATCAACTTATAATTTTGATATGTCACTTATCTTTAATTAAAAATGGGGTTAAATAAGTTTTTCGTCCTTATAAATATAGCGAATTTTGATTTTAGTCTCTAAAAAATTAAACTGAATGTTTTCATCCTCACAATTTTTTTTATTGTTTTTCGTCCTTAATGGCCATTTTATGTTCATATAAATGGCAAAATTATAACTCTTATGTTCAAATTGTATCCATGTTATGTCCGTTTATTATATTCGACATTTATATATTCATATTATGTTCAAAAAATGTCAAAAACACGTTAAAATTATATCCATTAAGGATCAAAAACAAAATAAAATTTTTTGTGAGGATGAAAACATTCAGTTTAATTTTATAGGGACTAAAATCAAAATTCGTTATATTTATAGGGATGAAAAACTTATTTAACCCTTAAAAATGTCATTTTTATTGGATGATATGTCACTTATCTTATGATTCACATGAAGATTTGAATATTGGATGATGAAAAGGCTACAAAAGATTGTTTGGTTGCACATGTCAAGAGCAAATTTTACCCTATACCGACACATGTACTTTCACCCCTACAAACCTTTAAATATTCCAATTTTACCCCTTTTTGCTATTTAACCTTTTATACATTAATTTTTCACCCTGACATTTAACATTTCCTAAATCAATATGTGTTCACCCCTACATGGTATGTATTTCTGATTTTTTTTTTCACTATGTAACATTTCCGAAAAAAATTCGGAACACTCATATTCACGTTTCCGAAAATTAAATCATAGCTTAAAAAATTCGGAACACTCATATTCATCTTTCCGGTCCATGTGGGTGTCGTGAAATTGAATAATTATAATTCTAATATTAACAAACCGGAAAAGTGATGTTCTAGTGTTCCGGCGTATTTTTTCAATAATTCCAATTAAAAAATCCAACTTCCGTAATCGATAAAATCACAGCTTGTCTTTTTTCAATATTTCGTTTGCAACAAATCTTCACTCACAACAATTCAAATTTTGTTGAACAACTTGTACACATATTTCTCCTAGCTTATAATAACAATTACACAAGATGTGTCAAGGCACTAAAGCTACAACCTCCAAAACAGATAATAAAAAAGGAAAACAAAAAACTCTCACGCAAGGGAGAAAAGAAAAAAAAAACAAATGAATTGAAAGCCCCACAATCCAATAACACACCTTGCTGATAACACACCTGAAGGCTTAAATAAAACAGAGTCAGCCACAAAACCAAAGAACAAGCGCGGACAAGACCTCAAAAAACCATAATTAACATAATAGACAGCCAAAAAAACAATTGTCCAACTCGCCACAACTCTCTACATACATTGTGTATTCTTAATGTCTAATAGAATTAAAAAAGTGAGTCAAATAAAAATAAAATTAAGAACGTAAAAAAAGAAACCGGAATTCATCACAAAACGATTCCCGGAAGAATTATCCGGAACCCTTTGTTGAACACGATTTTGGGAACACGGTACCCAGACGACGACATTTCATCAAATCGTCATTTCCAGAACACGATTCTGTGTATGATTCCTAACCCAGAAAACCTAGCAAACCTCAATCAATTATTCCTAGTAAACAAATAAAAGAACAAACACATGAAAGGTTTAAGAGAAATAACACATAAACAATGGAGAGAACACAGGAAAAAAAGCTTGTTGTTTGTTGGAAGCAGAAACAGAAGAAGTGTTTTTTCCAGGAAAAGTGTTGAACCACGAGCGAAGTGTTTTTCTACAAAAAGGCGTGGGGGTGAAAAGTGAATGGGTGATTGTGTTTTGTTTTATACAAAGGGTAAATTTGGTAGTTTGTGTCAAAG
>Ga0315913_1006257_pt1 | contig 14402 bp, 11 predicted proteins | sample MpolsnodulesMG_FD_207736 | JGI IMG/M metagenome (GOLD analysis project Ga0315913, IMG submission 207736) | Medicago polymorpha root nodule microbial communities from Los Angeles, California, United States - small nodules | ecosystem: Host-associated > Plants > Roots > Nodule | place: USA... | reverse complement strand
TATTTTAAGTGCATAAATAAATTAGAATTTATTTTCTAATTTCGAATTTATTTTAAATGCATAAATAAATTAGAATATAGCAAATAAATAATTTAGAATAAAGTGAACAAATAATTTAGAATAAAGTGAACAAATAATTTAGAATAAAGTAAATAAAATATTTTAGATTAAAGTAAATAAAATAATTTGAAAATAGTAAATAAATTAAAAAAAAAAGTCACTATGCGCCACTTAACTCACATCACTCAACTTAACTTGCACATTATTTTACACTTACGCTAGTTAACTAGCGCATGGGCATTTTGGACATGGCTGCACGGCGCGAGTGTTTTGTGTTGGGGAAGAGCAGAAATCAAAATAAATATGCATGATTAAGCCCTAGTTGCAAAATACGTGAGAACAGTAACGTGTGTGCAAAGGTTTGATCTCCACCGAAAATAATTAGCTGCGACAGAGGAGACAACAAATTAGGGTTTCAGTAGGGAAGCAAACTTGCTTATTTTTGCTTTAAAGTGGAGCAAAGGGTTTTTTTTCTCTCGGTAAAGCGTTGAATTTAAGGTATGTTTTAATTCATGTTTATGAGTCCTAATTAAATGCAATTCTATTGCCTTTGATCTCCACTTGCAGTTGGGTTTTTGCTATAACTCTCTTTATTTTGTTAAGAAAAGTACCAACCCTCTTTACACTTTTATGACAAAAAATAAAAACTCTCTTCACACTTTAATTTCATATTCTTCTACTCCCAAATCCTTTCTGTCTGATTTTGGAAGAAATTTTCACAAAATTTTCATTTTTGGTTTCTAAACCCTAACTCCATTGACAATTTTGATATTTTTATGTTAGACACCTTCAATTGGTCTATAAGTTTCTGTGGTGTTTGACCACAAAACATTAAGCCTCGTGTTTGCAATTAATCATGTAGAGAATTACAAACACTACTATGTAAGATGTCAAAGAGATCATGTTTAAAACTAAATTAAATTTTGATGTAATTTTTGCGAGTTGGTTTTGATCTGCTGAAGTGATTCAGCCTTCAGGGTGCCATTATGGCGTGGTGGCCATGAAGCACGGATACGGATACCGGACACTGACAAGTTGACACTGCTAATGATTTGAAAAAATCACACAATTTAGTTATGTGTGTTGGTGTCATGTCGGTGTCGGACACGACACCTAATCCGAGTAGTGTCCGTGCTTCATAAGGTGGTGGCCTTTGCTTCATTGCATTTTCTCTGTGCTTTCTTTCTTTCTGGTTTGGTGTCTTACTGGTCTTGGTGTATTACATTCGTAATGATTCATTCATGTAGCTTTTATACTCTCCTTCTTACACACAGAATTGTAATTTGTGGTCCAAATTCTGGGTCTTATGCTTGGATTGGTATATAATGAAATTCATTACGTTGTTAAAAACAAAAATTGGTGTAATTTTTTTCTTTTATTTAAATTAATTAATTTACAACTATAACCTCAATCCAATCAAATAACTATGATTTTTTTTCTTCAATCTTATGATACTAAAATGCAGAGATTAAGAGTACACATGGAATTAGAAGATACAAGAGAGAGCAGAAAAACACCTCAGAAAAAAAAGAGTGAAGTGGTTAATTTTGAGAGTGTAAGAGAACCACTGAATAGTAGTTGGATTGAGCCAAGGTGGAAGTAAGTACCTGTTATTTTTCTGATTAGTTTTGTTGAAAATAAAGTTGTTTGGAAATAAAAGTCTTTTATATAGAAATCTTATATGTTTTATTGTTTAGAGAAACTTTTTGGATGTATTTACTGACTTAAACTCATTTGGTATGAAGGATACAATCGATCAATATCCTATGTGTTATTGTAGTTATATATATTTGATATTTGTTTGTGGACACTGTCTTTTGGGACATATTTTCTCAAGTGTATAATTATATACAACCAATCTCCTATGTTAAACAAATGGTGAGTAGATAACCAATCTCCTATGATAAACAAAAGTTAATTAGAAAAAAATTAGTAAATTATCATGATCGTTTCACAGAAACTTATTTCTTATTCTCTTTAGTTTTACCAAATGCTGCTTTCAAACTAGCCACCATACAATTTCACGGGTTTATTTATATTGTGGGAAAGGAAAACGTTGTTCCATCGGTTGATGGAAACTCTGTAAACACTCTGGTAAGAAAAATTAAATTAACTATAAAAATGCAAATTCTCTCTTTCTCTCCCTCCGATTCTCCCATCATACTCATTTCAAATTCTTCCTGCATTAACTTAGAAAATTCCTTGCAAATAGATGCATTAGTAAAACCAAATATTATATCATCAACATAAATTTGCACAACAAGAATATATTTCTCAAAGGTTCTTTTGAAAAGTGTTGTGCCAACCTGACCTCTTTTAAAATCATTTTCAATTAAGAAATTACTTAGCCTGTCATACCAAGCTCTAGGAGCTTGTTTGAGACCATATAGTGATTTCTTGAGTTTATAAACATGGTCAGGATGCTTCAGATCCTCAAAACCTGAAGGTTGTTTGACATACACTTCTTCAGATATCACACCATTCAGAAATGCACTCTTAACATCCATCTGATATAATATAATGTCATGATTAACTGCATAGGATAAAAGTAACCTGATTGCTTCCAATCTTGCAACTGGAGCAAATGTTTCAGCATAATAAATGTCTTCTTGTTGACTGTAGCATTGTGCAACAAGTCTACCTTTGTTTCTGACTACTTCACCCTGTTCATTAAGTTTGTTTCTGAACACCCATTTTGATCCAATAATGTTCTTATGCTCAGGCTTAGGTACCAGATCCCACAGATCATTTCTTTAAAATTGATTAAGTTCTTCTTGCATAGCTAGTATCCATCCATCATCTAAAAGTACTTCATCCACAGTACCAGGCTCTATCACTGATAATAATCCCAATATAGACTCTTCTTGTCTGAAATGTGATATTGTTCTTCTAGGAATCTCTTTGTTTCCAATGATAAGATCCTCTGGATGTGAAGACTTGTACTTGAAAGTATTCTTGGATTGAGTATCTTGTTGAGAACCATCTTGTGCTTCATTAGAATCTTCTTCATTATGAGCTTCTGGAGTGGGTTTAGCTTCTGGACTTTCATCAGACTCTGGAGTTTGATCAGGTTTTGAAGGATCTTCAGATACCTGTATATCTCCAAAACATTCAACTAGCTCTGGAATTTCACTTTCAGGATCTTTGTCGTCAAATTTGATGTGCATTGATTCTTCAACACATTGTGTTTCTGAATTATACACGTTGTATACCTTTTGACCTTTCCGAGTAACCTAGAAAGATTCCTCTTTGGGCTTTGACATCAAATTTCTTTAGGTAGACTTTATTATCCAGAATGTAACATGTACATCTAAATTGATGAAAGTAAAGAGATATTATGTCTTCTTCCTTTAAAGAGTTCATATGATGTTTTATCCAATATAGGTCTAATATAGATTCTATTTTGGACATAACATGTTGTGTTTACTGCTTCTACCCAGAAATGTTTAGCCAAATTATTTTCATGAATCATTGTTCTAGCCATTTCTTGTAAAGATCTATTTTTTCTCTCTATAACCCCATTTTTCAAATTCTCCACCATGATCACTTCAGACTTTTAAAACTTTCATTTCTTTTTCAGAGTGTATTTGAGTGCAGAAGTTACTAAACACATCATATGCATCATCTTTAGTTCTAAGGAATTTAACTTAAGAAGATTTTTAGGGTGACAAGCACATCATGACAAGCATAAAAAAAATCTAAGGAACTAAATACATCATGTTGCAGGACAATTGCGAATTCGTCAAGAAGTGTGACAAGTGTCAGTGATTCTCTGACAGGAAAAACGCCCCAGCAAACGAGTATTTTCACCATGGCCTTTTTACAAATAGGGGGTAGACATCGTGGGACCATTTCCTCTGGCACCAGGGCAGCTGAAATTCCTCATAGTAGGCGTGGACTATTTCCTCTGGTATCAAAAATATCGGCAGATCGAATAAAAAAGTTCTACTAGAAAAAAATCATTTGTCGCTTTGGACTCCCAAAGTATATCATAACAGACAACGGAACACAGTTCGCTAGTTCAAAAGTCGTCGACTTCTGCAACCAACTTGGATCATGTCAGAGCATTCTTTATCATTCAAATGATAGTAAGGATTGTTAGAGTGAACGGAGGGTTCTCAATTAAATGGTTTACGAGTGAGGAAAGACACTGAAATCACAACTTATATCTTGAATCCAAAACTTTAAGACATTATATATATGAATCCTCGCACTTATATCTTGTCCGACATCTAATCTTATCTAATGTAAGATTTTAACTCGCACGAAACAAATCACAACAATCTCTCTCGCATGAGACTCTCCAAGTCTTAACACTTATCATCATGGGGTCTGTTATGATCCTAATTGAAGAAGAGCTATCTCATCAAAGTGAGGTCACTAAAATGGTTAAAGAACAGAGATATGTATCGCTTGATCGAACAATCAAGGGAATCAAGCTAGGAAGAAATTCTCTTTAACAATCTATAAAAGGGAATAATGATTGACAGTGAAGGGTATGAAGAAAATTGATTCCCTCTCCTTTTGGTATTCTCTTGTAGAATAGTGACTTAAGTTTATACTTAGTCTTCTTCTATCCTTCTCTTTAATGCTTCAATTTATGTAGTAGAACACCAACTCTAATTGGGTTTTCAACCATCAATTTTACTACATTTGATTCAATAATTAATTTGCAATCATCCATTTAAAACAAATATTTAAAAAATTTAAAATAGGTTTTGAGCATAAAAATCAAGTTTTTAAACAAAACTCATTAAAACCGGTTTAGGACTACTATGTCAAAAGAAATAATTGATATCAAGGTTAAAACATAGGTCCACCAAATCAACCATCAAAGCAATCTTGTACCATAATACGTTTTTGCATTCCTAACCATGATTTATCAGTCCATTCAGAGACTAAATAAAATTTATTGAGAAGAGGCCACAACAAAGAAAGAAAAGAAGAAGTTCTTGCAGAAGAGTAATGTTACATGGACAGTCTTAACACAATCTTCATAGAAACCAAATGCTCGCTATTGATTTTTCTTTCTTTTTCCTAAACAGCAAAAGGTTCTCCCTTTTGTTTTCTCCCATTCATGATTCATCATAACTTGTAGTAGCATCCGTTGAAGTAGTTGTGCCGCCAAAGCTTGTATCATCCTGCATATAGCCACACTTCTATATTATAATATCTTAAAAGATATTTTGCACAGAATCATATAATACCACAAGAATAAAATTAACATATTATTTGTTCTCAGGGAAACCATTCTCTTATTTGGTAAAAGTTGTCATTCGGGTCTGACATTGAGTTAGATGTAAGATTATGAATTAAACAACCGACATGTTTCTAAGTTTCTACGCAAGGTCACCATCATATATTTCAAAGAATCAGTTATCAGTGTATTCAGTCTATAATATGCCTGTACTAGTAAAAACCAATAGGAGCAGCTGCAAGACAAAGATATATAAGGGTTAAGCAGGTTGGCTCAGCCCATTTTTCAAAGCCTTTTTCTGCGAACCATTGATGAATAAATTTCATCTCTTTATAACTGATGCAATCAGACCCTTCTAACTTTGCTGTTTGAACTGATGCAATTATACCATTTTTCGACTTTGTGGTCTTATAACAATACATATGGATTATGAAATCATGTATTGGATATATTACCAAATTCAGCCATTAATTATGCTAATTGTATATAATCTTGAACTATGCAGTCTAACATTCAAGCCATATTCATGATTAACATAGTTGCATAAAAAGTTAGAATGAAGCATATATCCTCTTAAGCGAAAAAAGAAATACTTAACCAGTAAATTATCTTTAAAATAACTTCAGGACAGGAAAACAAACCAACTAAGATATTGGACAGAGTAAGACCAAAAAAATGGTAGTATTGGACAGACACCTACATATCTGCCAAACAACCCTTTCAAAGTTGCAAAATCCAACACACACTATACTTATCGTAAGTAAATCACAAACCCAAGACTCGCCACAAAATCCAACAAAAACCGAAATTTAGAATCAGCATCTAGCTTCAGCAACATGGTAATCAAATTGAACGAATGCTGAAATCTAAATGAAAGGGAACACTGAAATTGGAACTGAAGAACACTGAAATTGAATGAAATTGAAGTGTAATCGAACTTGATCGCCAATAAAATCAAATAGAAATAGCAAATCTTGAGAGCGAACTGGAATTTAGGGTTTGTCGATTTGGGATTTTGAGAATGTGAGATGTGGTGAGGAAATGAACAAGAGCAGGACTTTAATTTTTCTTTTTATTATGGGTATTCAACAAATTTGATTTGGCAAAGATACATTATAGAACACTTCCAGAATAACTAAGTTTAAACCAAACTATTCTCTTGATGAAAAATACATTGTATTAATACTTAATGAGTAATGTGGGATGTTTGAGCAAGCAAACTTCTTAATGTGGTGGCCTAAAGAAGTACCTAGTGATAATGAGTTGAAAATAATAAAAGAATTGAGTTCAAAACACTAAAAGAAATAATACTTTTGTTGAGAAAATAGGAAAATAGGAGAGAAATGTCTCCTCCAAGGGTTTCGCCTTTTTCAATAAAGTCACTAATCTGTGAACTGATCGTTAAAAAATGCAATAAATCTTAGCAATCACAAAAATCACTATTCACTCAATCTATTAAAATGATAAAACATATACCAATGAACATAAAAGAGGAACATACTCTCAAAAAATTGAAACTAAGCTTTCAACGTAAACCTTGGCCGAGCACCACAGTATAGAATTACTACTATTATCGGTAACAGTACTACTTGTTGTAACCTTTGTTCGCTCCACTCTATTTTCTCTCCAATTATAGAGAATTGGATGGGATTCTTGGCTGGTCTTAAGTACCAGTGTATCCGCCTCTTCGGAAAGAAGAAGCGGCGCCAATTGAAAATGATACTTTATCTTGTCATGGATAAACTCTTCATCACTAAAGTAGTCATGATTTATTTGAAGATTTTGATACCTTACTTTAAGAAATTGAGTCCAAGATTCATCATTCCCTGATTTCTTCATCTGCCATATGCGAAAATCGGTTTCCTTGTAAAAATAGGAACAACAAAGGAAGCCCCCCAGCACAGCAACAATTGGCAGAGCAGGTGGCATTTCATCAAAATCACGAGGCAGACGGTACTGATTGTATGTCTCAGTTCCCAAATCAAGTGAAACAATAACAAACTGCTCAACTTTAAGATTCTTAATATCATAGTCAGAGTCATTGTGAATAGCCAACCAATTAAGAGTACTACTCAAATACACAGCATTATGCACATCATTTTCACCAAAGTACGAATGGACAGGAACAACAGGGAAACTTTGAATCTCTTTCCAAACATAATCTCCAAAACTCCTAATTCTTACATTGATATTCAGCTGTTGTCGATGTGGATTGTAATTGGACGTTTTTTTTAAAACAAAATTTGTTTCTTGTTATCTTCATATTTAAATAAAATTTTGTTACATATAATAATGATTTTAGGAAGAGTTAAAATTCTATAAATAAGATGAATAATTGTTAAAAATTTCAAGTGTAAAGTAAAAGAACATATTTGAGAGAAAAAAAAATAAAAACTCCATGAATGTTCAAAAGGAAGAAAGAGTGGAAGACTTGTTGGAACTGCTGATGGAAGGTGAAGAGGAAGCCATAGTTGAAGCCTTAATTTTGATTAAACGAGTTGGAGGAAAGTTAATTTTTACTTACCTTTTGATTAATGTGAAGTTGGAATAATTTTTATATTAACTTAAATTAATTAAAGAGATGTGCACAATATTTAAAAAATTGACAATTGTTTCTTATGAGAGAGACAGCGTGTACAAAAAAAAGAATTTTTTGGAGAAAAATATATTAACTATTAACTAACAAATGTTTGTTACGATCTTAAAAAAAATGTTTGTTACAAGAAAAATATAACATATTAAATTTATTAGAAAGATAAAGTGTGTGTCAAAAAATAGGAATATATTGGTGGATTAAGGCCTCGTTTGGATTGAGCTTATTTTGAGCTTATGCAAATAAATAAGTTTTTATCTTAATGCATAAGTTGTCACTAACGAAAATTGTATCTTGATAAACTGTTTTTTCATAAACTATATTAACAAGTTTATAAATAATATATAAAAACATATTTATTTGCATAAACTATTTTGCAAAAGCTTTAAAATAAGCTAATCTAAATAGGACCTAAATTGAGGTTATAATAGAAAGAAAATGTGCAAAAATATATTTTGCTATTTTAATGTTAATTTTCTAAAACGACACTTAAAAAGGAACCGAGGGAGTAGTTTGTAGTTGTGTAAGTTGAGTTACTTGAGTAACTAGTTAGTTTAAGCTTAATTGGTACTTTTTCTTCTGGTGCATACTGTTCTCTTATTACAGAGAAGAACTGAACGTTATAAACATCATGCTAGTTTTCAAGTCTCTTCATCAATTTTGCATGGCATTCGTATGTATTTGAATTTGATAAATGTTACGAGTCATATATTGGAAGATATATCGTCTGGACAAATGTTTATATTGGGAATAGTTATCACCTTATTAACCGGTTTTGTAGGGTTGAGTTACGTCCAACCTAAATTCTAAGATGCTATGAATCTGGTTTAAGATTTTTTGCACAAATTGCTATCAAATTTCCGCTATTAAGAGTATATTAAGAGTCTTGCATTGGAAAAGATAAGACATAAACAAGTGTTTACAAATGAGGCATCCTAAACGTTTGTAAGTGAAATCAATTCCGACTTTCTTAAAAGCCTGTTTTGAAAGGTTGAGTTGGACCAAACTCAAAATTCTAAGAATAAATGAAAAAATCTCTTGGAGTCTAGGAGATGGCCGTAACATAATTAGTTTTTGGAGGGAACCCCATTTTCATCGGAAACAAAATTTTGATTTCACTGAGATCTTTTATCTTGTGGTCAAGCCCGATACTACTATGAGAATTGTCCTTACTCTATATATTACCCAAAATTGAACATCACACAACAAGATGTTAAGAATGTACTTTAAAATGGAATGCTTGAAGAAAATCGGTAAGAGGTTTACACGCAACAACCGTCTGGTTTTGAGTCATCTGATAAACATCATGTATACAAGCTTAACAAGGCTATATATCCTAGTCACACAATTCGTAATTCGTTCCGGTACGCAGTGCGAATTTGGGTACGCGATACGCAACATTCAAAGAATTCGATACGTAGAGGAGTACAATTTACTATCTTGTTGGCATTGTCATGATTTGAGTTTTTGTTTACTACAGTTTCTTGTTGTTCATTAAGGTTATTGTTGCTGCTAGTGCTGCTAGGTTCTGTTGTTGCTGCAAGTTCCATTCCAATCCATAACAAGTTCATCTTTCACCGCCCCACCCCTTCTTCCCGTGTACAACCCAGTCGCCCCTCCACTTCGCCGCCGGAAACCCCTAAATCCCTCCACTGCGCCGCCGAAATTGGGATGTGAGGGGAAGATTTAATGCTAGTCTTGGAGGAGGCACTCTTTTTCAGATTGCTGGATTTCACAATCTTAATCTTGTTATTCATAAAGATATATGTCTCCTTGAACAATTTGTGGGGATGCAAATAATCAGAAAGCCAAAATAACTGATAGTGTTTCGACACTCATTCTAAGTATGTTTGAGAGAATTTCTGAAATTGGATGCAAAAAGTTTTATTTCTTCACAGAGGAATATTGATAAGGTTAAAAAGGAATTTTTTTAACAAAAATGGTTTTTTTTATTAATAATAACTTAAGTTTTAATTAAGTTAATCATAATAATTATAATATTCAATTATAATTATAATGTTTATACAAATGCTAGGTGTTGACACATCTCTCCACATAAGATGCCACTCGAAAAAATATGGGCCCCTAATATGCCACATCAGCATTCTGTTTGTCCAGTCAGCGAAAATAGATGACAATGGCTAACTTTGTTAACGGTGGAAAAACGTAGGGATTTTGAAAAATATTTATTGAAATGTAGGGACTATTGTTCAAAGTCACTCAAACTGTAGGGACAAAAAACATATATAACCCTTAATTTTTCAATTGATTTGTCAAAAATTAGTACCTAAGTCTTATAAGCAAAAATAATAATTTCACACTTATTAAGAAAACTAAAACATAATAGTTTGTAACATAGTTTCTCGTGTTATCATTTAAATAAGTTTTATTGAAAGATGTAAAAACAATTTTCATTGGTCATACATTATAGAGAAAATGAAAGAGAGAGCAAATTGAACTCAATTTGCATTTAATTTTCCTTTAGAAAAGATGATTTTTTGAAATAACATGATTAAATATGATAAAAGTTGGTCTTTTTATTTGTAGTTTAGGACAAGGAAAATGGATTTTTTTTCCTTATAATTTGGGATGGAATGAGTATTAACTTTCTAATTAAGTAACTTTTTTGTCCTCGTGAACTTAGTTTAATTGTTAAGGACAATGCATAATATATGTAAGGTCTGCAATTCGAACTCCAGACACCGCAAATTAAGTCAACTTTTTTCCCCTAAAAAAATTAAGTCAATTATCTTTTTAACTTTCCAATAAATTCCCATAATAATCCTCATGAGCATTGGTACGGATATTGCATATTATATGCAGGGCTGAAGTTTGAATCCCGAACACCCCATTTCCTATCTTCTCCACATTTAAAATGCGTGAGTTCTAGCCACTAAGCTACTAGAAAAAAAAAATCCCATAATAAAGATTAATAATTCAGTTTTTAATAATTAATATTGTCATTTAGTAAAAAAAATAATTATCATATGAAGTAATAAATGAGACTTTTTTTTTTTTTACAAAAAGTAATCAGATCAATCTAAATTTTCTTTTTTTAACCATAATTTTTTTCCTTTTTAAAAAAGTTAAATTAGCCTACCTAGATTGACACTAAAGAGAATCGAATCTAAATCTGAGACTTCGAGAAAGAATACACTATCAGATTCCAAATCAATACCATTAGACCAACCGAATGGGTTATTCTTAACCAGAAATTAATCTAAAAATCTTTTTTATCTTGAAGGAATCTAAAAATCATTTATTAAGTTGATTAATTTCTTTCCTTAACTTGAAATTAATAATCATTTATTAACTTTTTTTGAAGGAATCATTTATTAACTTAAAAGTAAATAAAAAATCTTAAGAAATGTACTAGCATGTCTTCTTTTTCCACATGTCTTCACTTCACTTCACAGTTCACACATCAAGACTCTGTCACCAAGCACAGTATCTAGTCTTAGAGAGAGAGAGAGAGAGAGAGAGAGTGAAGCTATGAACAAGAGGGTTCAGATCCTACTATTCCTTTTCATCTTCAACTCCTTCTCTCTCTGTCTTTACTTCATACACCACCTTCCTTTTCTCAACCCTACACCATCACCAAATTCTCACATCAAAATTTTCACTAAAGATTCACCTTTTCGACGACCCTTTATAGAGAAACACAAAACCCATATCTTAAAACCATGGCCAATTCTACCCTCTTACTCCCCATGGTCACAACCTTCAAATTCAACTCCACTAAGGTCATGTGAGGGTTATTTTGGTAATGGGTTCACGCGCTTGGTTGAGGTGTTTTCGGGCCGCAGTGACGGCGGAGGAGGTGGGTGGTTTAGGTGTTGGTATAGTGAGACATTGAGGAGTTCAGTTTGTGAAGGTGGGAGAGTGAGGATGGTTGTGGAGAGGATTGGAATGGCAAAGGGTGGTGAGAGTTTGGGTGATGTTATTGGAAGAAGTGAAGAAGAGGAGTTGCCTTTGTTTGAGGATGGTGCTTTTGAGGTTGATGGTGGTGCAGGGTTTGAAAGAGGGAAGATGGTTGTTGATGAGGGGTTTTTGGATAGGTATATTCCTAGAGGGGAGATTATGAGACATACTATGCGTGATTTGATTGGTAAGATGAGGGTAGTTGGAAGGAAAGAATTTAATTGTGATAAGGTATGGTTTAGGATCATTAATTCATAATTATTTGCTTAAAGTTTTTGAATTTGATCGTTTGGGTGGTTATGGTTATCGGCTTCGAGATTAATTTTCATACACGGTCAGTTTAAACAGTTTTATGTTGTTAACGAATCACAGTCATTCATATGTGTGACTTGAAAAGTAGTTATGATAAAAGTTTAACTGTCTTTAGGATCTGACAGTTATGATTATTTGATATTGTAAAAGATCTTTACATTTAATATATGAATTAAATTCATTTGGTTAGTTGTTGGGGTGAATGGAATTGTTTTATTTTGGATTTTGGAATCTGCTTGTGATCAGGTGAGGTTTAGGATGATGATTGATTCATAATTGTTTGTTTATTTGTTTAAAGTTTATGAATTTGATCATTTGGGTGTTTATGGTTATTGGTTTGGAGATTAATTTTCATCCACCGTCGGTCGAAAGAGTTTTACACCGTCAATGAATCACAATCATCCATATGTGTGACTTGAAAAGTAGTTATCATAAGTTAAAGATCTTTACACATGTAATGAATTGATTTCACTGGTTAGTTATTGTGGTGAATTAAATTGTTGTCAAGTTTAGAATTTTGATCTTGATTGTGATGAAATTGAAATAGGATATTTGTTATTTATGGTTTTTGTTTAATTTTTTAATTAAGATATTTTTTATTTATGGTTTTTGTTTTATGATTGATTTTCGAATCAGTGCTTGGATTTGGTTGAAATTTCTTTGAAGTTTAAGAGATGTTGATGGATTTGTCTAATTTTGATTATTCTGAAATGGTTTGTTGTACTAGTTATTTTTATAAATTAGTTTCTCTTTTAAGAGGTGGGTGGGATACTTATCTTTCGGTTCGACCTTATATGGCGGCATGGGATATTTTTGGTGAATGAAATTATGAAAGGCAGAGGTTTTAATGTAACAGTTTGGTACATAATCAGTTAATTAATAGAAAATGAAAACAATTTAGTGATTGGAGGGAATGTGAAGAGGTAGCTGAGAAATTTTCCAAAACAGGTAAACCTGTGTATAAAGGAATCAAACAAATCAAGAATGCAGCTAGCCAGCTAGGGATGGCCATTATCTGGTTAGAGGCCATACATGTAGTTACATTCTAGACAAAATTACTTGTGGATTCCACTAACTTAATTTCAAGGTTCGAATTAGTCCCCGTAACTTTTTCGAGTTTCTGTTACACTATGTTAAATAACACTTATGTGGCTGTTTGTTGCTTTTGCGATGTCATCATTAATGAAAGAGGACTAAAACTTTAATTTAAGCATAATATGGGGACAAAAAATGCATTTAGCCCTTTATCTTTTTATATATATATAAAAAAAAAAAAAAAATCAAATCAAATCTTCATCAATCTAAAGTGTTCTTCCTAGAAATTTAGTTCTAGACAAGAATTGGGATCTTAATCGCTTACGACAAGATTAGTTCCTCTTCTTAGAAATCCGTATCTAGAAAAAAAAAATGGCATCTCACTCCTTACAAATAACAGCCACATAGGATTTTTTTTAACTGAAATACAAAAAAAAGGGTCAATGGTGCTATCCTTTTGTAACATAAAGGATTAACTTGAGAAAAAAATAAAGGAAAAGATAAGCTTTACAAAAATAAATAAATGAAATAGTAAGAATCCGTTTAACTGGCCATGCACTCCGTGTATTCTGCCAAAAAGGAGAGTTATTGTGTCTTCATTCTTTAAAATATTGGCAAGTGTTATTTGTGTGTTTTGTCTCCCAAATCTTTCGTAATATATAGCATGTCTCAGAAATAAAATAAAGAACTAATCCATAACATAAAATTATGTTAAAGGACTCCGGGAGTAATTTTCTTTGATTCATTCCTCCTTTTTGTTTTTCAATTGTTTCCTCTCATATAATGTAATATTGTTATATTTTTCTTGCTGTACAACTTCTGTTTTTATGTGCTTTTGACACGAGGTTTTCTATTTGCAGTGGATTGAGGAACCAACACTTCTGGTGACACGCTTTGAATATGCTAATCTATTTCACACTGTTACAGACTGGTACAGTGCATATGTGTCTTCTAGAGTTACTGGCTTGCCTAATCGACCTCATTTGATCTTTGTAGATGGACACTGTAAGGTATGCATGACATCAGCTTTGTAAATCTGTTTCGTTTTATTTCAATTATCTGATGATGTTTGTTTGCGTACATTCTCGTTATGAAATATGAAAATGGAAAGTAAGCAGCATCTTTAATGCTGTTTGTTTGCTTGTTTATTTCCTTTTTAAATGATTTTTCGTCAGTAGCTGTTTACTTGGCAACCAAATATATTGAAATCAAAACTCTAAAGTAAGGTTTTGAGATTCCAATTAGGAAAGGATCATTGAGATCTGGAGAGTTGGAAAGTCTGTT
>Ga0315913_1006252_pt1 | contig 14405 bp, 6 predicted proteins | sample MpolsnodulesMG_FD_207736 | JGI IMG/M metagenome (GOLD analysis project Ga0315913, IMG submission 207736) | Medicago polymorpha root nodule microbial communities from Los Angeles, California, United States - small nodules | ecosystem: Host-associated > Plants > Roots > Nodule | place: USA... | reverse complement strand
TTTTTTACCATGACATGTCTTCATCTGATTTTATTTGGCTATGTTACTAAATCACTCATGCAGAGAGTCTCACACTTAAAGGGAAAGATGTTAATATGTCTTATATGAGTTAAAGTTTCAGATTGGATGCAATAGCAGAAAGTGGAAAAGATATAAGTGAGGTGACCCATGTATAAGTTTCATGTTTCTGGATCTTTAACATTGATGACACAAAAGTCATTTACTGAATCTGCACTTAATCAAAACTAATTTTCATCCTGAATCAAATAAACACCGCACTAAGATTTTGGACATTATAAGACATTTTGAACATTTCACACATATTAAAAAATTTAATTAATTTTGTATGAAAAAAAAGACATTATGAGTTGTTTTACAAATTTGTCCTTAATAAATGGTATGTGAAAGATAAATTAAAAAATTGGAATAAATAAATAATAATTAGTTAAGAGTATAATAAAAAAATAACATTAATGTTTCATTAGTATCGTAAATCGACTTATAATCTGTACTATTTTTTTCTTTATAATTTAAAACAGAGTGAATATGTTTTAAGTCTGAAAGTCGAAATTCAAACTTTGCTAATGCTTTTTGTAGAAAGAAAATGTAAATAGATTTACAAATACTCTTTGAATATGCTATTTAGACTAAGACATCATCCACTAAATTTTTATTAGAAAAATAAACAACAAACCTCGTTATAGAAAGAAAACCGTCAACTACAAATATTTTTTAAATATTAAAATTATATAATTTTGGCTTTTAATATAAACCATGGGTAGAGGTTATTATTTATTTATTTTTAATAAATAGGTAGTCTTATTCACATTACTTCTTTAAGGACTTTAAATGATAAGATTTTATGAAAATATATGTAGTAGATGCATTATAATTTGAAGTGTTTGACTTTTTTTAAGGAAATTTCTAAATCCTTAACGGTGTCGCTAGGATACTAGTTAGCACGACTATTTCTCATCATTGTATACTAGTGGATATACAACCACATATTTTCCTCATGTTTATCCGCTTTCATGTTGTACTTAATTGTATATAGAAAGAAAATAAAATATTTTTGATAAATAAGATTAAAATAAATTTTTATTTATAATGTCTAATATTTTTTTTCGAAAAAGTCAAACAATTCCACTGAAATTGACACCGAGAAGAATCGAACACGAGACCTTGAAAGAAACACATTCTAAGATCTCAAGCCAACGCAATCAAGTCAACTCAAGTGGATTTTATAATTATGACATTGTTAATATTGTTGTCGATTGTTACTCCTATTGTTGTGGGTTGTTCATATATTAATGAGATTTTACTAGTTTTTTATCGATAATTTAAACAATATATAAACAAAAAATAGTTTAAATGATGGGGTAAAATTGGAAAGAAAATAATCAATCCAAAATGATGTATTTTCTTTATATACTGTTGCAGATTAGGAGTTAAATCGTTTAATCTTTTTATTTCTTTTTCATATGGTAATATTATATTTACTATACATACTAGCGGAGAGACAAACATGTTCTGTCCATTTTCCCATTGCACTTGGTATCATAAAAATACTTTGAGGTTGAATTGTTGAAATATTAATAGACTTTGAATGAAAATGACAATTGAAGTAAAAAAGTTTAAGCTAAAAGGGTAGAATGTAAAATTACATAAAAATTAAATTGTTGAATTAAAAATGACTTGAAAGATAAAGTTAGTAGAAAGTAAAAGAATTTAAAGACAATACGTTAAAATCTAAATTTGTTAAAAAACTTGTGTTTTTTCCTGGTTAAAAGCAGACTTTAGACTTGAAAAAGAAAAAAAAAAAGCAGACTTTAGAAATTAAGTACATTCAACTATGTTAATATACTTTTACGCCTTGTAATTTGGACGAGTTCTGGTTTACCCGCTATAAAAAAAAGTTTAGATTCCAACTCTTTAATTTAAGATTATTTCGTTTTAGACCCTGAGGTCATCTGACTGGACAAAATGCTGACGTGACATGCTGAGTGGCGCGCATATTGTGATATCTGATTATGTGGTACACTAACTGTATAATTAATTTTGTTTTTCTATTTTCGAAAGAATCTTTAAATTACAGGGTTGAAATCTAAACTTTTTTTTAAAAGGGTAAATCAGAACTCGCCCAAATTACAGAAGTAAAGACATATTAACCTTTTTTTATTCTTTCTTAGATAAAGTATTCAACTACATATTCTTTGAGAGTTGTTATTATGGGAAGGACAACTTACTAACCTTCCATCCAGTTACATTTCAGGATCGTAACCATTACTTTGTTGAACTATTCCCAACTAATTGTGTGTTGAAGATCGGCGTGTGTTGAAGATCGGCACACTCCCTAAATTTGTTCTTCTTCGGCTGATTTTTCATTGAGTTGAAGTATTGTTATAACATGTGCTTTAAAATCAATTTTTCTGAGATTGAGCTTAAGTAGTTAATAAACTTTATGAAAGAACCTGAGTTCAATTTCTAGGTGGAAGAACTAATCTCGACATGGATCATCATATTAGTATAGGTACATATATGACTTTGAAACAAAATTAATTTAATTTCTTTTAAATGAACTTTTTTTTGTTGTTTCAATTAGATATCATTTGCATACAATTGTATAAACTAATCTCTTGAACTAAGTAAAACCATAATAATTTATCTTGTTGGTTTATGTTGTTGGAAATATTAGATGAAAATAAAATTTTAACGTTAGATGAAATTTAAAACATTGTTAGAAACATTGTCGTAAACATTTTGTGTTTTAGCATTTTAAATTGATTTTAATGTCGAAAACAAAAAATTGTATTGTCTCAATAAAAACAGCACAAACTGATCCAACCAAAACCGCATTAGTTTTGTTTGGTTTGATTCAGATTCTATTTTATAAGTTAATCAAACCAAACCACATTTTTTTCATTTTGCGGTTCAGATAACTTTAAACTTCAAAATCGAAGCAAACCGCACTGCGAACACTCTAAATCCAAGTGTCACATTGTTGAAGTTACAAATGTAGAGATAGAAAAGTGTACCAAGTAGACAACTCATTTTGAAATTGACAAAATTTAGCCAGAACTAGAAGTTACCAAGAAAAGATAGTTTGGTAAATACAACGAACATCCTGACCAAAAAGTTAACTTGAAACAAAACATTTAGAAAGACAAATAAGTAATTTCACAAAAGAATGAAAAAAAAAGAAACAATGTGTTTTTGCCGCATAAATAAATTTAACCTACAATTCTCTCCTATATATATGCCGTCAAACCCTCCCCAAACTTCCGCAAGCAAATTTCCTCTGTCTTTCTCTCTCTTCTTCTTCTCCACATATTCACTCTCTACAAATTCAACAAATTTTCCAATCTTCTTTTGTTTTTTCTCAAAACCACCACAATGAAGAAATCCGGCCTCTTCGCCGCCTCCGTCGCCGCCGCTTCCGCCACCGCTGTCTCCGTTTCTTCTTCGGCAAATAACTCCAATCATCAGGTACATATTTTTTTTTTATTTTTCTTCTCTAAACCCAAGATCTGAAATTTTCTTGAATGGTATGTGATTTTATTGTGTGAATTTCTGTTTTGTTAGGACGGTACGGTTGAAAGAAGAGGCCGTGATGAGAGATCTTCGTCGTCGACGACGGAGAAATTTGCGCCGAGATTCGATGGTTTGCGTTTCATAGAAACGCTGATAACTGCTCATAGATGAAAGTGGGGTTTGGAATTTTTCTTCTTCCTCATATGTTTCTTCGTCTTGTTGAACTTCTTTGTGTGGTTTTGAGAAGAAGAAGATTTCACTTGTTGGAAAAATATATTTCTTTTTTGTTTTCTTTTAAGAGAAAATATTTGTAATGATACGAAATTATTATTTGGTGCTTTTCTTTTTTGTAATCCTTAATGGGTAATGAAAAATAAAAGTATAAGATTTTGGATGGTTTTATTTGTGTTTGTATTTTTTATTTATTTATTTCCCTGCTTTCTATTCTTTTTTTCTATAAAATTAATAAATTAGATTCTTTTTTTGTTTTAAAAGTTTAAGGATGAAACTCACACACTTTAAAAATGGGGGAGGTTTGGTTCAAACATGAGTGTATCAAATGTTTGTGCAATTTTTTTTTTATTTGAATTGTACTTAGCAGACAATTCTAGGAAACACTCCTTGGGTTAGATGTGTTATGGTGTCTGACACGTGTCGTGTCTAATATCGACACTTGTAATTATATTGAATTATGTGATTTTTTTAAATTATTAGCTGTGTCGTGTGTCAGTGGCCGTGTTGTGTCTGATGTCCGTATCCGTGCTTCATAAGCAGACATCAATAATAAATTGGTCTAAGTTATGAGTTCGATCTCGGACACTCTTTTGCATACAGAACAAAATATAACTAGAAAGAGATAAATTCATTTGTATGTTGAAGAGGTTTTCGACAAAGAGTCGAAGATTATTCACCATTAAACGAAGTTGAATTTCGAACCTATAAAATAGTAACCTAAAAAAAAAAGTTGTACTTGAGAGGCTTAGATGAGACATTTTATTAATTAACCTTATTAATAATTTACAAGTGCAATGAAATTTATATGCAACCTATGAATTACAAAATCTCGGCTTGAAAGAAAGTCACTTCTTGTGTGAACAGAGCTTTCAAGTAATCAACCATATGTGCCAACTGCATGTGCCAGCTACAATAGGTCCCTTGATTTGCACCGATCCTTTCTTCTTAGGTTGATTTTAATAAAGTGGTGCACCGTCCACTTGTAGGTCCAAAGAAAGTACATCATTGCTTGTTTGTCAATTGCTCGTTTGTACATAAAAAAAAGATAGTTAACCCTTTGAAATTAGTTTTCCTTTATTTATCTGTATAGTATGCTTGAGCCTGAATTAACCATATTACAAAAATAAATAGGGAAAAGAAAAGATAAAAGAAAAATAAAGTAAAAGTAAATTCCATGGCCATTTTAAATCTCTCTTTAATTTCATATTTTGGAGAAATCCTAATGTCTGATTAGATGATTGGTATATGGAATTAAAGTAATTCAGGTAGTGTACAATATTGCTTTTGCAATTGTTTGTTTTGGGAATAGTGATTGTGATGGTTGCTTGGCATAATCCTCCTAATTATATGGAATATTCTTTTACGAAGTAAATTTTGTTGTTTGTGATGATGGAACAATTTTATACTAGTATTTTGCCATTGCGTGTTGGGCAAGCAGGGTTTGGTATATTCTTTTGTTTCTCGTGTTACAAAATTTCTGAATCTTATTCTGAAAAATAAGAATAAATATTTGGTTCGGGTGGTAAAGAATGTTGAGTCTCTTGTATATGAAAAATTTGGTAACCTTAAAAGAATATACCCAATTTGCGATTTCTATTGCCTTGCTTTATTTCATTGAAGGAAATTTCCGCTGTGAGGACTCGAGTCTATAGGTGCAGTATGAGCTTTTAACCACCGTTGTTAGGTTGTGGTTGTTAGAGGTCTTTTGTGATACTTGTCTATGCATATCTCTCCAGTCATGCTTTCTAGATTTTAGGCTTCTAGCTGTAAAATAGGGCATGGACTTTTGAGGTCGAATTATCCGTTTTTATTGGCCTTAACCAATTTGACAATCTTCACGAGTCCACGACCTTTCTAGGATCCTTCGGAACTATGAAATACATGGTTAACTCATCTTTGACTCCTCTTACTTCGACTGATCCCTCATTCGACTATCTAAATATTGACTCAACTTTAATTTAATTATAGGTCGTCTTCGACTTACAACTTAAAATATTTTTATATGTAAGAAAATATATATTTCAGTTTTTATCTTTTTATTTTTCATTTTCTCAAAAAAGATGCCTAATCTTGACTCATTCAAAATAGATTCATCAATCAACACTGTATCATTCAGTGGCTGAGTAGAATCCAATCTTAGACGGATCACTCATTCGCCTATCTAAATATTGACTCAATCTTACTTCGATTGTATGTCGTCATCGATTTACAGCTCAAGATATTTTATAAGTAAATAAATATATATTCAATTTTTCATCCTTATATTTTTTATTTTCTCAAAAAAGATGCCTAATCTTGACTCATTCAACATATATAGTTTCATCAACCAGCAATGTGTCATTTAGTGGATGAGTAGAACCCATGACCAAATCCTTTTCTCAAGTCATAGCACCTTCGGAAAAAAGTCATAGCACCTTCTTCCAATTTATTGCAAAATGCAAATTCTCCACTAGCAAAAAGTATATAATTATTAAATTTTGGAACAGGCAAAGGAATATACAGCATTTACCACTAGGCTTTATAGACCAAGTATAGTACACAACTTAACCTTATCACGTGAGGTGGGAGTTTATATCTCCACAAATGCATGATGCGTGAAGGCACCGAAAGTTGATGTTTCAAACTTTTGAAAACTGCATGCATACTTTACAGGTGATTGCCATGTTGTGTTTCACTTTTACAGTTTTCAGTTTCACTTGGCGTGGGAATTTCCCACACACACTTCCCTTTTTCAAATTGTGAAAATACCATACACTTTTCACACAAGAAGTAGGTTTATGTCTAATAATATATCCCTAAATATAAGTAAATTTAAATTAATTCATAGGAATAAAGAAATTCTTACATTGTCGCGTGAACATAACTCAGAGTTGGCAGGGACATACATTGTTATATGCAGAGGTTGAGGTTCGAACTCCAAACACCTCACTTATTCACCTTAGAAAATGTGGATTCTAGCCACTAAGCTACTTGACAAAAAAAAAAAAAAAACTTACAATCTAATTATTTATATCAATTTGTCTAGTGCATAAAAAAATTTAATTTTAAATATATAGAGGTATTTTGTAATAATTATTAATGTATATAGTAATTTACAAAAGGTTTATGAAGAAAAAATCTCAAGTTGAGCTTATATTTAAGGATGTAAGTAGAATTACATTATTGGTCTATTTCAAATTTCAATATCATCAAGCTTCCTATATAGCCTTTATGAATAAAAAGGATTCCTATACACTTTTTTTTTTCTTTCTATATGATTTATAACACATATAGGATGATTCAAATTTCCAACTTCTAACATGGGTGCCGTTTAGTCTGAACCCGTTTAAGTATTGGTCCATAATGGACCAAAATTTATAGCCATTGGATTAATTTGTAAGCAAAATAATACAATACACCCTACACATCAAATTATTCTTTACTCTAAAGTTTTCTCTTGCCTTCTCTCTCTGTAATTCTTCAATCTTCAATCTTTTTCACAAGAAACCCCATTATCCACAACAATACTCACCAACATCATTCCACTTTCAAATCAATAAAAAAAATTTCTCTTGTCTTCATAATAAGTTATAAACATCAATAAAGTTTTCTCTTGTTCTCTTTTACTTGTAAACCAACAAACATCTTAAGAAAAATCTGGTTAGCTTAAAAATTCTGGAATTGAAACCTATAAACATCTTTTGAAGAATCTGACTGCATTTAAATTCTTGAGTCAATGTCATTTATTTTTTTGTTCTTGTTTTTTTGTCTTCTGGAAAACTTGAAGATTCTAAAAAGAATCTATCAAAATCTAAGGGACAACAAAATCCAACAAATGGTTCCGATCTAGCATTCAACAATTTTACCAGTTTAATTTACATGATGTTGGTTTATTCCAGAAATTAAATTTTAAAAAATTTCAGCAAAACAGTAAGATTTATATAAAGTATGTATTATAATACCAAAATTATTCATAACAATGAGTTGCATCGGATTGAGCTTTGGTTAACCATAAATGAGTAACCATTGGATTTAGAGGGAGAGATGAGAAGAAAGATTGCAGTTTTATTTTTGCATGGTTAGAATAGAGAGAAGAGAGAGAATGCAGTGAGAAAGATAAAGTTTCGGGTTGGTTTTGGTAAGAGTGGACCATGATTGTTGGGGGGCAGTGAGGGGAGCCTGGAGTCCGCCTACGTCGAGGCTAGAACAACCGCACAAGCGAGAGAGACGCCACACTTTTACTCAAAACCTTAAGGCAATGAGTTTATGGGTCATCTTAGTTATAAGGTGTTCAACCTTTACTTTTCTATCCGATGTGAGACATATAACTCACACTTGCACACAACAACACTCCCCCTTCAAGCGGAAGCTTTTATTGCTTGTATCGTCGTTGCTGATTTCTCCGCAAACGGACCGACACTACTTGTACTGCCGTTGCTACTTTCTGCGCAAACAGACCGGCTGCCTTGGTCGTACCCTTCGTCGAACAGGGCTCGGATACCACTGTTGGGTTATGAGGGGAGCCTGGGGGTTCGCCCACGTCGAGGCTAAAACAACCACACAAGCAAGAGAGACACCACACTCTTACCCAAAACCTTAAGGTAGTGGGTTTATGGGTCCTTTTACTTATAAGATGTTCAACATTTGCTTTTCTATCCGATGTGAGACATATAACTCACACTTATACACAACAACAATGATAAGATCTTGTAGATAACATAATCAAATGGTGGAAAAAATTTGGTCCATGATGAACTAATTTTCTTACGGGTCCATTTTATATTGAACCAAAGGGTCACCATGCTTTTACCAAACTCAATGTGTGTCTAACAAAAAATAAAATAAATAATGGGTCTCGTCACGTAAAAGTATTTGAATGAGATGATAAAAGTATATTCTACGTTAAACAAACGTTTTGATTTGAATTAAACAAATGCAACAATGTTAAATCTTTTGAAAGAGAATTTTGTCATCTATTATCGTTATCTCTTGTAGTTGCGCAATAATGGACCAAGCTACGGCCCAATTGCATAGAACGCCCAAACACATCAATTACCACCTTTAGCCACACGACATTGCTCTAACACCCCAACGATCATAAGCTTAGGATCCTTATGGAATTGTAACGCCTCTAACCATAAATTAATTAACCCTAATGATCAACAATTTCAACATTATTACTCGTCGATCACAACCAACTCTCAAAGACTAGTCCAACAACTATTTCCTCGGCTGTATAGAAAGGTCATTGGACCATAACTCAAGATACACAATTTCGATCCTTCAAATGCGTCTCACTCTTGCTCTCCTACCAAGTTAAATGTCAAAGTATTTGCATTACCCCAAACATACATCTAAACTATTCAACCAAACTATCATTCTAATCACAACAGATCAATCCCTATTTGCAATTTTCATGAAGTAAAATATCCGATTCATACAACTTCAAGAGGCAAAGTAATTATTTACTCATACTATTGCACTGTATCCACGAATAGAAACCAAACAACCACATGTGCCTGGGGACTAATTAGGCAAAAGCCAAAAGATGATGATGAGAAAAAAGAGAGGGGTATTATGATAGTAAAAAAGTGAATATGAGAGAATGGATAATGTGGGAGAAAGAGAAGGAGAAAATGGTAAAAGCAATATAGTAGCGGTCATTATGAAGCAGGCCCGGTTTGTCTCCTCAGAAGTGGATCTTCGCACGTTACAAGTACCAACGTTAACATAACACACTCAACTCAACTAATCTAATGTATGTAACCAACTCTCTCTGTTTCACTTGCATATGCTTTCACTCCGAACCACCCAAAAAAAAACAAACAAAAACTCTAATCTCCAACAATAACACCAACTAGTACTATACTGTACTGTACTACCTTACTTATACACCCCCCTTTCTCTCTCTTGGTCTAACTACATGATTGGACGTTGAAAATCAACAAAACTCTTCTCTTTCTCTTTCTCTTCCTTCTTTTGCGGTACCCTTTTGTTAAAAGTTTGTTCTTTTGATTAAAACACATAAAGGGTTTGTTACTTGTAATGTGACTTCATTGTTCTTTGGTTCTGGTTTTTGTATTCATTTTCAGCTTCTTTGTTTCTTAAAGAGTGAACAAGTGATAGAAAAAATTGCAATGTAGTTACCTCACAAGTTATTTTGTTTGAGCTATGAAAATCAAGTTTTTCCTATCTGGGTATATTTGGATCTGCTTTTGGGGTTTGAGAAATTCTTACAAAGGTTGAATTTTTAATGATTTTGGGAGGAAATAACCGTGACCCACATGAAGAATTTGAACTGGTATAAACAAATTTCTAACAGTGGAAAGTCTGGGAGGAGACTTTCACTTGGTGAGTACAGAAGAGCAGTGTCTTGGTCAAAGTATTTGGTATCTCCTGGTGCTGCAATCAAAGGAGAAGGTGAAGAAGAATGGAGTGCAGATATGTCTCAGTTGTTCATTGGATCTAAATTTGCTTCTGGTAGGCACAGTAGAATCTATAGAGGTGTTTACAAGCAAAAGGATGTTGCAATTAAGCTTGTGAGTCAGCCTGAAGAAGATGAAGATTTGGCTTCTTTTCTTGAGAAGCAATTTACTTCTGAAGTTGCTTTGCTTCTGAGGTTGCGTCATCCAAATATTCTTACTGTAAGTCCTTGTGGTTTCTTCAATCATCTATTTTAGTTTCTTGTTTCATTGTACTGTTCCTGCATTTTCATTCATCTTTGTTTTTGGGTCTTTAGCACTCTAATCATAAGTGTACTTTTGTTATTTAGTATTTTTTACTGATTTATTTATAGTGGTTCAATGGTAACTTCATATTGTTGCCGTGATCACTTTGTCGTAATAATTAGGTGTTAATGAAATTTCTGAAAAACTATGAAGAATCAAAATGGGGAACAGCTGTATTTAAAAAGTTGTGGATTAAGTGAGAATTTACTACAAATAGATTAGTTGGAAAAAGCTTGTGCCTTAGGGTGTTAATCCTAATGTGTATTGTTTCATTCTATTGGTGTGAAACTGAACAAAAAAGCAGATGTTGGACTTTAATCTATATATACTTACTATTAGTATCTCTTTAGCATGTCAATATCTCTCTCTCATTCCAATTAGGACTTTAATGATATTAGCGCATGTATGGTTCTACTTTTGGAGAGGTCAAATTGATTTTACAGGTGTAAAATAAATTTTGACATGTTTGGATGTTATCAATTAGAATTGATAGGTCACGAGTTCAAATCCTGGAAACAGCCTCTTGTGTAAAAACAGGGTAAAGCTGCGTACAATACACCAAATGGTGGGACCCCTTTCCGGACCCTGCGTATGCGGGAGCTTTAGTGCACCGGGTTGCCCTTTTTTTAGTCTGAATCAATTTAATAAAATCAAATCATTCATTTTTTTAAAGAAGCCAAACTAGCCCACCGAAATTGGAAAATCAAATCATTCATTGATCATAGTATTGCTGCCTAATACACAAAAAAGTTGTTTATGCTGAGAGTTGATTGCAATATAGAAAATAGAATGTTCTCTGAGTAAAGTTGTTTGCTGTTGACTTTTATTGATCATGCAGTTCATTGCTGCTTGCAAGAAACCACCAGTGTTCTGTATAATTACTGAGTATTTGGCTGGTGGTTCATTGAGGAAATACCTACATCAACAAGAACCACATTCAGTTCCACATGAACTTGTTTTGAAATTAGCACTGGACATTGCAAGGGGAATGAAATATCTTCATTCTCAAGGGATACTTCACAGGGATCTCAAATCAGAGAATCTCCTTTTAGATGAAGATATGTGTGTAAAAGTAGCAGATTTTGGTATCTCATGCTTGGAATCTCAATGTGGCAGTGCGAAAGGATTTACAGGAACATACCGTTGGATGGCTCCTGAAATGATCAGAGGAAAACATCATACTAAAAAAGTGGATGTGTATAGTTTCGGCATCGTTCTTTGGGAACTTTTAACCGCATTGATTCCATTTGACAACATGACACCAGAGCAGGCTGCATTTGCAGTTTCCTACAAGGTTTGTACCTTAATTTACTTCATTATATGACACATTCTTATTGTGATTTGTAAAAAGTTTTGAAGTGTTAATCTACTTAAATACCTCAAGAATTTAAGTTATTTGTGGTACGAATATGCTTATCTGCACAAAATTAACAGGCCTCAAATATTTCAATTGTTAGCAGTATAATTGTTGGTTTATTAAATCATTTAACTATTAACTCTAGCTAGGTAACATATTGATATAAAGAAAATTACAAATCTGGTTCGCTTAAGAGATACAAATTTTTTTACTAACAAAATTTCGCTTCTAATTCATTCTAATATTACAGTTAGGTTGGTATGTGTTGAATGGAACTTCTAAAGCAAGGATTGTTGTATATCCTATGCCAAAGATTCCATAATCTATCTCATAATTCCCTCTCTCTTTTTCATATTTTCTTCTCTTTCGCTCCTTTGGAGTGACGGTGAGGATCAAGTGCATCATCTAACCATCTTCTCTTCGTTGGATTTGGATCCCCTACAGCCTTTGCACAGTGCAGAAGTTGCAGGGGGTCCATTTCCCTCTTTATTCTTTCTCCCTCCCGCTCGTTTTTTCTACTGCAGAGGTGGGAAGGGATGAGATGATTGAAATATATTTGGGATCTACTTTGGTTTAGAAATAAAATTTCTCATGGTATGATTTTGCTTTATTTTGTCATGTAAAAAAAATAAATAGCTTTTACTCTCTTTTCCTTAGGGGTATTACATAAGTCATGAGATGCTATATGATAATAATTCAGTAATATCTATGAAAGAAAGACTGATGTTTAATTTTCATGATAAAATCATATTGAATTTTAATATGAAATAAAATATTCTCCTTCGTTCAATATATATTACTCCATCCGTCCTTTTTATAAGCACTCCTTTGTGAGTCCAAAATGGTGCTTGTAAAAAAGGACGGATAGAGTATTACAGTGTCAAAATCAATGTCTTAAAATTCATTGTTTTGTGCATGTATGTTCAATTTTATTATCTACCGTATGTCTGCATTCATGCATTTGAGTATGTTCCGTATCTTTTTGGAACGTGTGGGAGGGGTGGGCAACAATAGTTATTGTATGTGATCTTTACAAAGCATGTGGTCATGTTTGTGTGTGAAAGATAGACTTGCTTATCTAAGCTAGACACCTCATTAACATTAATATTGAAGTACTTGTATGATAAAATTATTGGTGGTTTCTCTATTTTTGCTGACATCTAAATGATTGTTATACTTTTCCAACATATTCAAAGATATGGTATACATTTTTATGAATATCAATGATTGCTGCCACCCTCCACATGCAGTGCACACAACATCAAAACAAGGTGCCATACATAATGGAACCACTCATTGAAAAATAATTTTATTTTATTTGATTCTTTTCATTTTGCATATTGCTTCTAATCAGTCAGAGATGCAAGGCCGAATTTATATTCCACCTTAACTTCTCTTGCTCATATTTGTCAATTCCACATGCTGTAATATCCAATAGATATATTTTTGATACTATAGTTGCATGATATAAAAATGGATTTAATTTATATACATAGTTAGTGTAAATGTTTTTTTTTTTTACACTCAATCACTCATAACTGTCAAATCATAAAAAATTATTTGACTTTAATCGTAACTACTTATAAAGTTACACATAGAAGTGGTTGTTATTTGTTGAGAGCGTACAAGCATACATTTTTTACAATCACGGTGTATCAAAATTAAATTCAATAAAAATTAGGTGAATTCTTCTATACTAATGACAAAATGGTAAGTACGTCCACAAGTGAAACTCAACCATGTGAATAGATGTATGTTTTGGAAATGCCAACATTATGGGTGTAACAAATATATAAGTTGGGGATTTGTATATACTATATTTTATTTTATTGACCTATGATACTAAATTTGATGAGTTTTGATTTTTTTTTTTTGTAGAATGCAAGACCGCCACTGCCATCTGAATGTCCTTGGGCATTTAGTAATCTGATCAATAGATGTTGGTCAAGCAATCCAAATAAAAGGCCACATTTTGTTGAGATTGTCTCAATTTTGGAGCACTTTACTGAATCACTTGAACTTGATCCTGATTTTTTCACAACTTACAAACCAAGACCTATTAATACAATTCTTGGATGTTTACCTAAATGCAAGGCTCGCCAAAAATCAGATACTTGCAAAGGAAAGCAATAGATGCTACTACTCAGGCATTTGAGGATTTTCAAGTTACTATTTGAAGAATTGTGTTATATTGTGAACGAAAAATTTGTTCAGCGAAAAAATGCAATTTTCTTCTTGTTCAATCAACTTTTTATAATTTAATTAAGATAAATATAAACATGTGTGCCTTTTAGTTATTTTGATTTGATGGACATTCATAAAAGTCAGAATCTAGTGCTGCAATTAGTATTTTTTTTTTTTTTTGGTTTATGGAGCTGATATAACTAGTGACTAGTGTGTGAGTTTTGTGGTAAGACCCTTTGAGAAAAAGTTGAAGGTAAATGGTGCGGCTCTTCACTTTGATTATTCAAACATTTTACAGACTATAAGCAAATAGGATAGTTTATATAGTCTAGCAAAGACAACAACATTCTAATTTTTTTGAAAGGGACAACAATATTCTAATTGAATATCGA
>Ga0315913_1006244_pt1 | contig 14412 bp, 4 predicted proteins | sample MpolsnodulesMG_FD_207736 | JGI IMG/M metagenome (GOLD analysis project Ga0315913, IMG submission 207736) | Medicago polymorpha root nodule microbial communities from Los Angeles, California, United States - small nodules | ecosystem: Host-associated > Plants > Roots > Nodule | place: USA... | reverse complement strand
TTAAAACTCCCTCATTCAACCAAGGGTTGCACCAAAACAACATACAAGACCCATCACCGACCCAACGACCTAAGTTATCCATGAACCAAATTCCTACACCTAAACTGACCTCTTCACAAATGCCAAAAAGATTTTCCCACCAAACCGAAACAAATCTTCCACCTATGTTGATCCCACCTCCATCCTCCCCATTATGCGCTGCTAAAACTCCATACCACAACTTATCTCAAAAGAGCCACGTTAAATTCTCTTATTCTCCCAACCCTTCAAACTCCTTTTTCAAGAAAATAATATCTCATTTGATCTAAGTTATTTTCCTAAAACCCTCACTTACCCCATAAAAAACAATTAAAAGATATGAAAACAAAAATCAGGTGCGTTAATATTATTAAATGTTTTGTTTTCAAAATTTCTGGTTTGAATATTCATACTAAAAGTTTTGAAATTTAAAACATTAAGGAATCTTCACAAACTTACTTTGTTTTTCGGATCTTTGGTCATTTGTGATATATGTTTTTTTGGGGAAAAAACAATTGATTGTTAACATAAAGAGAACTTTGTTTTGTCAAAAAAATTAAGAGAACTTTGTGTAGTTCATGTGTTTTGAGGTATAGGTATAAATATGGGGTATGAAGTCATATTCTCATACTCCAAACCTGCTTAATCTACTCTAATTTTTCACATTTACTAATTTCACAAATGCTTAAATCTACTTTTAATCTCATTAATTTTGTTCATTCAAGATTTTTGTCTCCCATTTCTAAATCGAAAAATATTTTCATTCAATTTATAAAATTTTAAGAAAAACTCCATCATTGAATTTAGAACTTATTTTTGTTGATGTGTCATGTTGAATAATGTGATGATGTATATTTTTTGGTAAATCTGATTTATTTGTTTTTTGAGGGGGGTAAATCTGATTTTTATACACTAAATAATGTGAACATGCATATTTTTGTAGCCATTTACAATTGTATTTTTAAAATATTACTTTGATGATATATTTTGAAATTGTTCATTAATGGTGACTCTACTTAATTTACTTGAAAATTTTATTTTTGTATACTATGAAATTAAAGACAATAAGGTGTGAAATTGTCTATGTGGATAATCTTATTATAATGATTGTTTATACAATCATATTACTAAAATAAGTTTTGAAGCTTTCACTTACTCTTAAGCTAAGATTATGATTATGTATCATCTCTAGAAAAAGAAAACTTCTCACACACTCTCGTATTCTATCTATTTAAATAATTCAACTTAAAAAATTGGGGGTTTTCTTTCTTCTTCTATCTATAAGATGATAAATGATAACATAATACTTAAAATGATCAAAATGCTCCCTCCAAGATGATCAAAATGCTCCCTCCAAGTCATCTCTATACCCAAATACAACCCCACATCTCATGTAAGGCATCACAAGCTCCAATCTTCTTAGTGTAGCTTTTAATCCATTTACTATCTGCATCACGAAAAATACCATCACAACCGCAAATACGACCTAGATCCTTGCAGGCACCGTCACTGTTGAGCTTGATCCAACCTTCCTGAGGTCGTTTCCATCCTATGTCAAGGGTTTTAATATGGCACTCTATCTAAGTGTAACTTTCTAATTTTTTATTTTTGCTTTAAATTTTCAACGTTATTCACCTCAATTTCTAAAATCGAATGATTGGTTGGAAAAAAAATTATACGAAAGCTTACCGGAGAAACTTCTCATGCGTTAGAGGAAGCAGAGGGAATAAGCAACTCTCATCTGTTCTGAGTCACCAATGTTGTTTATCATATGATAATTCAGATAGAATTGGAATTTGCAACTTTCTCCACCAATGTCATTTACATAGTTTGGATTGACGTCTTTTTTACCAAAATTCACGTTTAAATTCATGCTTTTAGCAGTGAAACTCCCATTTCACTCCCCACATTTTTCTCCCAAAGTGAGTCCTATAGTACCTTTGACCATGGTAAGAATGTGTGTCAGGAGGAGAATTATAGTTTTCCTACATGATCCATAATTCCATATCATTTCACCTTATTGCTGAATTTTGTTAGGGTATGTTTGGGAATTAGATTTTGAAGGACTAAATCTATATTTTAAAATATATTTGATATTTAAAAACAATTGGAAGAGCAATATGATAAATGATAACATAATACTTTCAATCATATTTGATTGATTTTAAAAGTGTTTATTATGTCCGCAAGTTACGATAAAGTGCGATGAAGGAGAAACTAGAATTTCTAGCTTCACAAAGTCACGATAAAAACAACCATGGGACATGAGAATTGTGATTATATGGTGGAACCAAACATTGCATCAGCAAAGAACTCAACATTAGGACTGGTAGAGTTTTAGTGGGATATCCTAGACTGCTTCTTTTCCCATCCTTTGAGTTTTAGAATCTGAATAGGGCGCGCAAAAAACTCATAAGATGGGAAAAGTAATGGTCTATCATATATCATCATTTAAGGACTTAATTGATATGTATATTTACTAGCTTAGGCTCTCACTCAATCTCAATCTCAATCATTGAATCATTTAGAATACATGAGTTTAATATTATTAAGAACTCAAAGTGAGTCCTAGCTTTAGAAACTTTACCAAACATCCCTGCCCCTTCTTTATTACAAAAATTAATTGTTTTTCTATTGAAAAAGGACTTAAAAACAAGTGGCTGCCACACTTTGAAGATAGAAAAACCCAAATAAAAATAGTTCTAAATTCTATAAAAACTTAGCACAGGAGACAACATTTCAGACTGCCTGGCCTATTTGGTATATAAATTGTCAGAATCACACTCAATTATTGGTCCTAATTTGAAAAAACAATCCCTCCAACAAAGAATTGTTTCACAGCCACAGAACAACTGAGATAATATCCAACCATAACTACTTGCAAGTTGCATTCAACAACTTAATGAATGTTTATAGTCACCGTAACTTTGACAGGATCAAGTGGGACATTGTAAATTTACAAAAAAACTTCATTTTAAGCTTCGACAAGATCTACCGCGATACCAAACATACACAATTAACCTTATGTTTGTTACCAAGTTCAAGAGACAGTAGAGGTGGATTTTTTCTGAAGCTACTACTTTTAGCTTAGCAGATAACATATTCCTTCATTATACTATCCATCCTCTCTATTTCCTTACTGTCATGTCATCTATACATTTTCACCTTTTTCAGTTACCAATTTACCTATCTCCAGATTTTTTTACTTCACTATTTCCTACACCTCTCTTCCACCAACACATTTTCTTTATGCATATAAATCAAGTACAAAAAGATGTTTATGAGAAACAAATATGACAAAATACTATAACACAGTTGTTACACATGTCAGAATCCAAATCCTCAACTTAAATTAAAAAGAAAAAAAAAACATAAGCACGCTGCAACAACAGTAAATCACAAGAATTAATAAACCTAACTAAAATCAATCATACAAAATAAACCCCCCCTTTTTTCTACTGTTGCATGCATTAACATCTCATTTGCAAAGAATCATATAAAGCATAGACAATGTACCATGCACCACCATTCATCCCTTAATCCATTCATTAGTTTTTTTTTCCTTCTTATTAATGCAGTTATTATTCAAACTCGAGCAGCTTCTTTCGAATCTAAACCAGAAACCACGGGAGAACTTCTCTCACTATCATCACTAACATTCCCTGCAGCAACAGCACCACCAGCATCACTGATGTTTCCAAAAAGTAGCACAACAATTCCAGCAATAGCAGTGCAAAAAGCAACTCCGAATGAAGTCCTAATCCGTCCTGGCCCAACTGAACCAACTGTGAACCCGACACACAACCCTGCAGCTCTCATCCAAGCATACCATATGGAGAAAGCACCTTCTTTTCCCGATGGAGCACAATCCAACACCAAAACCCTTCCAAAAGCGTGCAAAATCCCTGTTGATGTGCTCTGGATGGCGCCGAATAGAACCAAGTGTCCCCATTTCCAGTGACTGTGTCCATAATAGAATCCAAACCCAGATGACAGAAGCGAGAAAAAGAACCCAACGATCTGCATCTTCACTGAGTTCATCTTAACCACGCGCAGCAAAGGTTGTAGCAGCGACAATGAAACAAGTGGGAAAAGGAAATAGGTTAACCAAAACAATAGCAAATGCAATGGCCTGATGCAAAGCTGTCCAACAATGAAAATCACACCGCCCATGAAAATTGCCATTGTTGTGAATGATGCAAGGAAAACACTGGCAAGACCTCCAATAGCATGAGGATATTTGAAGATGGAAAATGGGTGCAGCCTCGACGAAAATGAGATCGAATCAGTGGTTCTACTTGTAGCTGTAGCTAAATGCAAGATCCCAACAAGCCAAATTAATCCACTGAAAATCGAAACAACCCAAAGACTCATAATATCGCTCTTATTTTCATCGAGTTCGTGTATCATATGGTAAGTGAAAGCTGAAATCAAAGCTCCACCAAAACAACCAGCAGCGGTAGCATGAAGCGAGAGACGGGATGAAACACCTTGTCTAATGAAAAACTGTGCTTTCTTGAGAGTTGTTCCGGTGAAGGCGCGGATCATGAGGCCGAGATGCTGTGTGTGAGCTGCATTGGCGACTGTGCTGGCTGCTATGATGCCAGCGATGTAGGGAATGAAGATGCCTGTGACTTTGAAGAATCCAGCTGGGAGACAGAAGAAAACTCCTACACCTGTAGCTGCAACTGTGATGAGTTTCGGGAAATTTCCGTCAAGGTGGAAGGAAAGGAAGCCAAGAATTGGTGCAGCTATGGCTAGACCTGTAGCCCAAGCAATTGATGTCCATTCCAATGCTGAAAACTTTGAACTTATGGTGTGTCCAGTGAGTTTGTTATACCTGCATAATTCACCAGTACATTAGCACATATGTTAACTTTCGTTAAAAAAATAAAACATATACTTAAGCATTGAAAATACAAAATTATAAATTACCAATACAGTAATATCTACTTTTTACCCTTTAACAAAGTCTTTCAATCAAAATTCTAAAGAGTATCATACCAATGTTACATCATAACAAAATATAAACGTAGGTTTCATTACTCCATCCGTCTCATATTAAATGCTATCATTTAATCGTTCCCGAAGCAATAACTTGGTGGTTTAGGTTGAAACATCGAATAGTATTTAAACTAATTAAAATGACAAGGAATTTACGTAAATATTTTAAACGTGACACGTAATATGAGACGATCGAGACCCGTGTTTTTCACAGCACAAAATATGATGCATATTAACGACCATTAAATGGAAATCTGAGGTGATTTTAATTGTCACTTTGAAAACAAGCATATTGCACATGGAAAGTACTCAACAGTAGTATTAGTTCCTGTTGTTTTTACAAACTTTGAACTGTATAAACCCTTCAAAACATTGATGGATCAAATCATAATTCTTTTTGGTACAAATCAAATAATAATTCTAAAGGTTTCTTTTGGAAATATTTCCATTTTGTATTATTGTACTTGAAGAAAAATAAATGTACTCCCTAGACAATAATTGTTTAAAAACATATCTATTTTTATATAAAAACAGCTTCATCTTGTCGGCACTATACATTGTCGTTAGGCTCACTATCACTACCAAGATGTGCTAACTGCCGACAATTAAATTCAAATTTAAACTTTATTAAAAGTATATAGCATGCCCTAAAAAAAGTATATACCATGCCTTAAAAAAAAGTATCACTTTTTACATAATTAATTTGTATATTCACCTAGGGTAAAAAATATTTACATATATTTTTACCAAAAAAAACATTTACACATGAGTCCAATCATATTTATTGGAGATCTTTAAGAAACTAAGTTAAGAAAATACCGTTGTCGCGTCACATGATTTGATTGAATGTATGTGTTAAAAAATATAGCTACTTAGAAATTAATCTCTTTTTTTATATTTTGGTCCGAACTTTTATTACATTTTGTGTACATAAATCACATAAAAACCAACATAGAAACACCTAGACCTAGTGTAAATATTTAATTACAAAATTTTGAAAGTAATATAAAAAATATAATATAATCTCAAGTGGAGTAGTGCTTAATTAAAGACTTAACCGTTGAGGATAATATTAATATTAAAACTAAGTATCTTTAATAAATGTTGAAAAATGACAGAGGAGTTTCAGGAGAGTCCGACAAACATTTGTATACTCCCTAGGAGGTGAGCATAGATCACTCTCTTTCTTTTTTTCTCTCTCTCTATATCTTTCTCTCTCTTGTTTTATTTTTTGGCCAATAGTTAAATTTAATTTTTCTTGTATATATCAATGGTTGATATGGTACCAAGGTTAATAAATAGGGTTGATGTCCGGTGGGTAATGAAAGTGGTTTTTGAAAAAAGGAATCTTAACCCTTGAGTAAGAGTAAAGTAGGTTTGTAACAAAGCCATAAAGGACACGCCTTTTCATGATTACAAACTATAGTGGAACAAACGGCTCATTAAATTTTTGATTTAAATTTAACAAAAACAAAAATTACCTTAAAATATGGAACCCTATGTTGGATTTGTCACACCATACCCCCTTTACTTTTTTTCCTAGTAAAATCTCAAAATTAAATATTAAAAAATCAAATTTTCATTTTCTACCAAAACCCTTCACACACTCCATTCATGGCTAACCACTACTACTTTTTTTCAAAAAATTTGAAAAAAAATCAAATCATACAAAATATTGTAGATCAATGCTACTTAACTAAAGTACATAAATTAATGATTTTTATTTTTCAAAAAATACAACTTGGTTACTTACTCTAAGTGGGTTTTTCTTGCTAGTGAACTTGGTCAAGTGAATATTGTAGAAAACAATAAAAAGATCTTAGACATTTTAAATACTTAGAAATATCTAAGTGGGTTTTTTTCATAGTGAACTTGGTCAAGCAAAAATTGTAGTAAATCTTAACATTCAAAATAGTTAAAAAATAAATAAAAATATAAACTTACAAATAAGGTTTTTGCTAGTGAATTTAGTCATGGAAAAATGTAGAAAAATATATAAAAAATGTGGACTTACAAATGAAATTCCTTTTGAGAGCAGTGAGTGCCAGGATGAGTTTTGTTCCATTCTTGAAGTGAAACAGTAGGAGGACTTTGAAGCTGACTGATAATGAGAGGAAAGACAACAGGAACAAGTACGGTTTGAACAAAGTAGAAGCAAAACTCATAAAGATACCAACCAAAAGTTTCAAATCTAGAAGGTTTTTCACCAACTTCTTCATAACCATTATAAGCTTCTCTAGCTCTTAAAATCTTCACAGCTCTGTTGTGTAAGTCAGGTCTAGTAGTATTGTTGTTACCTTTAGCAACTTCTGAAGCTGCTACACCACCTTGACCATGACCATGACCATGACCATGTCCATGGCCAAGGACACCACCTTCAGCTTCAACGGTTACCTCTTTCATTGGGATGGAGAAAGAGAAAATAAGAAAGAAAAAAGGGGGGTGTCAGAATGAGTAATGGTGAGAGGACAGTGGTAAGAGAAGAAGGAGGAAAGAAAATAAAAGAGAGGGTTTTGTTGTGTTTGTGTTTTGTTTAGGAAAAACAACAAAAGGTGCATATGACACTAGTGTAGTGAGAGTGAGTAGGGTGGGGTGACTTTTATGTACAAACTGTACACAGCTGGGTAAATTCAACCTTTTAGGGCTGTCAATGGCCTTTTCTTAAGGGCATAGTGTACATTTATTTAAGGGGTTAAATATATTTTGGTTTCTATTAAACTATAATTTTTTAGTTTAGTTTTTAAAAAAAATAATGTTTTAAACTTTAAGAATTTAAATGTATGATAATATGGTTATGGTGTTTAGTTACTTTTTTTTGAGGAAGATGGTGTTTAGTTACTTAAAATGTGATTTTAAGTTGCATGTGATTTTAATTTTGTCTTGTTTGTATATAGATAAAGTGTAGAGATGAATAGTACTTATTTAACTTTATATTTAATTAAAGAAATTAATTTTTGTACAAGTGAATTGTCATTTTCTTCCTTAGTTGTGTTTATTAGAAGTGATTTCACATATTAAAGTCATTAAACTCACTAACAAAAATATATATTTGAAAATCAAACTAACAAACGGAAAACACGTTTAAAAATCAAATTATTAAATGAAGACACATTTAGAGAGGTTTTTATAATTTCAATAGATTTAATGTTTATACTTTGTAGTAACAACATTGGACACATTCTTATAATAAAAATTCCATATTAGATACTCAAAATGAGTGTATACTCTTTTTTAATATAAAAAAAGAGTTTAGTTATAAAAATGAATACACACTCGTTTTGATTCTCTAATGTCTTTTAATTTGCATGTGTAATTTTAAAACATGTATAAGTTATCGAAGATAAAAAAAAGACTATCATGTATACTGTAGTTTACGATCCTGTATTTTGATGTTCAAATAAAATAGTTTTTTTTGTCAATTAGTTTATGATTATAACTCACATTTTAAATATGTGATATCCTTATTAACTGAGCTAAATTCACGAAATAATAAAATAATCTATCTATTAACATAGTTACCATCATTATATCTTACTTTATTTTTCTTTTGGCCCATGGAAATTTGTATATAATGTAGGGACATTATTAAAGGCGTTACAAAGAAAAGGAAACGTTCTTCGGCTAGTGTCATCATGTTTCTTCTATGTGTAAAGAGATCTCTTTTCTTTTTTATATTATAGTGTAAGGCCTCTTTTCTTTTTACACATTATCCAGAATAATTTATTCTTTTAATTACCTAACTAGTGTAAATTTAAAAAGATGATTACCAGCTTGTTATAGATTTCATTCACACTAATTTCTTTGATTTTCCTTTTTCCATTTCAATGCACTTTTGTTTGCAAAAGCGTGCTCCTACCTGCTTCAATTCAAGTGGAATCAATTTTTAGAATATGATGATGATAGGAACAGGCCCCAAAATAGAAATAAGACCCATGTGAGAGTGTAAAATAATAAAAATATATTTGTTTTTTTACCTTTACAATTAGTTCTTCTTTTCTAAGGAAATATATAATTCTAGTTAGTGTTTAAAAAATAATATACAATAACATAAGAATACACACAAAATATATACAAAAGAAGAATATCAATTGTCTATACTACACATGTTTTCTTTATGAATTTAAAAAATCGACAATGATATTTGTACAACCAATATTTTCATATATTTATTTAACACTTCATTTTATTTATAAATCTACTTTTCTATCGCATCATCAATATATTACATATTTCATATTACTCTCTTTTGTCTATTTTTCTCTTAAAGATATATATTAAATGAGATGTCCATCAAATATTTTTCAAAGAAGATTGAATGAAAATAAGACTAATTATTAAGGTATACTACACCCTAGATCTTCTTTATTTTACACATGTCAAATCATATTTTACAAGGCAAAGGATGCTTTTGGTCTTAAAATATATGAGACATTGTCACATAGTTGTTTTAATCTGCAATATGTATTTAGTCGGTATCCATCTTTCGTTAATCAATTGGATCAATAAAGTTAGTAATAATAGAGATGTTTTGTAATATATTTCTAATTTTGATATATTTAATGATTATGGTGGCATCGTCTCACATATTTAGTGACTAACATGATTATCTACTTCATATTTTACCATTTTAACATATTATATTTCTTTAGTATTGGAATTCCTACATGTGATAATAACAAAAGAGACGTGCTAGTACTCGAATGCATCTTTCGTTTGTCAGTTTGATCCATAAAGTTAGTAGTAAAAAAGATGTTTTGTGATGCATTTGTAATTTTGATAAATTTAAAGATTATAGTGATATTCTCTGACATGTTTAGAAACTAAAATGATTGTTTACTTCATATTTTACCTTTTAACATATTCTATTTCATCATAGTAGTTGTTTCTACATGTGTTGAGATTGTTGTTAATAATCATGTGTGTAAAGTATATGTCATTTAACATAGACTAATCTTTGTTAAGAAGTTTGTTAGATACACATTTTGTCCTCCTAATAAAGTCTTCACCATACCAAGAGTCGAGGATCGAACGCTAACAACTTATTTAAAGTTGCCAAATTCTTTACCATTTAAATCAACCACATTTTGACAAGGTAAGCCTAAGCTATTAAGTCAAGGTATTTAGGCAAAAACATTACTATTTATTACGGCCTGAATTCTTTATATGTTAAAAGTAGCGTATTTTTCAAGTTTCCACCCGAGTGTCTCGTTTTATTGGAAAAAACTAAGCTCTTCTTGTTGCACTCATTAAAATAAAAATACAACAATTTAAATAAAATATTTGTATTAGCTAAAAAAAGCCTTGATCAAGCGAGTGAATGTATTACGGGTATGATCGACTACCACAAAAAGGTAGCTTATAACTTATAAGTTCGCATAACTAAACACTATAACCATAGCATCTTACATTTAAGTAACTAAACACTACAAACTGAAGTAGCTAGTTCAAGTACTTTTTTTAAGAAGGTAAACTAGCTAGTTTACACACATACACTTGCACCATTGTTGATGTTGCATCAACGGGACACGCCACCTAACCACTATTGCCAAGAAGACTTTCAACACAAAGAGTCGGTCCATTTAGTAACTATCGACTCTAATGGCACTTTTGGATCATGAGGAGAACTTGAATGATCGTGACATTTTACTAAGAGCGATGATACAAAGATAATTTAACACCGCACCTTTCACCCAAATCATATAGACATTGTGTATATAGATCATATTATTCATATGTTATTAAAAATTTACTTTTACATTTAATGTGAAACTTCTAAATCACACTTCAGACACAATGGGTACACAATAATATGTGTAGGGATAGTAAAAACGTATTGCCACACAAATTTGCATCTGTGTCATTTGAGCACACTCTTTAATAGACATCCATGCACTAAAGATATAAGAAAATACTTGAATGAACACAAAATTTGAACACACAAAAAATACTTGAATGAACACTACCTTTAATTTTTTTGGAGGGAGTGTTCAAATTTTGTATCTAAAGTCTTGCGTCCACATAAGAGTTTCTCCCATCATACACCTGTCATTTGTAGGTGTATGATGGGAGAAACTCAATAATTTGTTGATTAAATGTAAATGATAAATACACATGTAAATCATATAGAGGGGGTTAGTCTATCAATATGATAAAGTTGGAAAGAATATAAAAGAGTAAATGATACATACACATTTCAAATGTGATTAAGAACCCGAATGAAAGGTACATGCTGGATTGAAAATGATCTTACGTGCTCTCTGCTGTTCCATTTTGAGGGCCTCTCTGTGTTTGTCTAGAGGTACTATTGCAACAAGAACCCCATTGGCTAAACTTTTTTTTTCTTCTAAGAGGGGCAATTTTATTCTATTTTTAGAGGAACAATTTTACATTTTGTTAGGCCAATTTTATGTAACCTACTCTTTTTTAATTTGTTGAGGCTTTAGTCTAACCTTTTTTATAATTAAGAATTTTTTGTTAGGGCTTTAGTCCCTTTGGGCCCTTTATGTCTTTATTGAACAAAAACTCATTGATGTAACGCGTGCAAAAATAAATGGATTATTACTTGAAGAACATTTTGGATGCTCAAACGGTCTGAAAATATTGGATACTCAAACGGCAACAAAAATGTTTGTTCGTTATTACAAATTAAAGTAATTGTTGCAATAAGGTGCCAGATTCTGTTACCTTTTGCAAAGTTGAGACACAAGTATTACAAGTAGTTACACAACAGACAACTTGACAAATCTCAGTTGATTGCTACATCCACGAGATTAAAATCAAATGTAATTATTTGTTTTATTACTCAAAATGTAATTATTATATTTGAACAAAAATATAATTATTAGTTTTTTTAACTCAAAATGTAATTATTTGTTAGTTATATGCTTTCTCTGTAAATGTTTAATTATGATTGCTTATATTTAACTTTTTCTTTTGGTCTTTCATTTAACTATTTGAATATAAGTAAATGTAAATTTGAAGTTGGCCTTCATTCTTAACTGTTTTTTACATATAAAAAACATTTCATAAAAGTTTTTTTTTTACTAATAACGTTTCTCAAAAATGTTACTTACATTTTTCACTTAATATTTGTTTTTATACGATGCATTGTCAATCTAGTTTTATAATTTATATATTGATTGACAAATGTAGGTCCTAGAATTTAGATAGAGCCTAATTCAACCTTTTAAAATTAAATTTTAAGGTGCGGATTGTTCCCAATTATAAACAAATATTCATGTTATATCTGATTCAATTTAGACTCTTAACACACTCACAAATATCTAGAGTTTGACCCAACATATCACATATAGGTTTTGATTGTGATTAATAAATGGTTCATTGCTCGCACTCATTGTATGTCTAATTCTACTTTTGAATGATGTAAAATTGATTATAGATGCATACAATAATTTTGATATCTTTGCCTCAACAAGATTAGAATTGATTTTACATCAAGAATTGATTATACTTAAAGCTGGAAAATCATAAATTTCAATTCTATAATAGAATATTTATTGTTATAAACTCAACTTCACATGATTGTATTCAAAGTTCAAACATAAATCACTTTTCTCTTAACACAATTTCGTCAAAATCAATTTTACAAAATCAATTACTCAAAATCAACTTTAGTAGACCTTGGCCTATTGACATGTCTCTCAACTAAATAGTGACCCACACTAAGATCGCATGTACTAGGCAATTTCTAAAGTGTTCAAAGGCCCTTATGTGTGTTGTGATTCAATGGTGATTTTTTTTTCTCTTTATTTGGTGGAAGAGAGGGGTCTCTATTTCACAGGTGTTAACTGTTTAATGTTACATGGTTGGACTAGTGAAAGAACATTCGACATGCCCATTCTCATCCCATCCCCTTGAGTTACAACTAACACTCATTTAGTACATGATTCAGCTTCCAATTTCCATCTTGATTTGCATGATTTCCACTTCCCTCCATGCAAAGAAGGTGCTCTAGCTACCAATCCTAGATTTCATGTTTTGTAACGTCTATTAGTATCTCACTGTTACTTTGTGTGCTTGCACCTATTCACCACTTTTTAACCTTTACACCTTAAAATTGAATGTCACAATGATATGTCAAATACTACTGCTTCAAAGACTAGGGGAATAGACTTTATTCATTTTGTGTTGGACCATTAGAGTAGTATGGTCTAACAAATAAAGTTTCAAGTCCATTTTTGTGTCGATTCTTTGAGAATTTTCTCCACTCAAGATTCTGTTGACTATGATGCATCATTCTTAATTTACTAGAAAGGCTCAAAATGGATAATTTTCTTGCTGAATGTCATTAAATTTTTTATACTATATGTACCAAATATCATATTGGAGATATAGTTAGTTAGTTAACTTGGTTTAGTCCATTGTGTTCAACTTTTTCATCGTAGCATTTCAGTTTCATCAACATAATGCACTTTGGAGGCTTTCTCTCATTGAGAAATGCTTGCTGATACAAACACAAGTAAAAAAATATAAGACACACACGTAAATTAAAAATATAAAAACATTTTTTTTTTAATGATGTGACTAAATTTTGTCTCATTTATTTTTCTTTGTTCATGTAAGTGCATTCAAACATATTTCATTTATATTTATGCACAATAAGACTTGCTCTCTCTCAATATCAAAGTGACATATTACAAATGAGAAAAGTTGAACACAATTAACTACTCAATATCAAAGTGAAATATTAGAAATGAAATATTAATAGACATTCACTAACTAGCAACTAAATAATAACTAACTAACTATATCTTCAGTATATCTACCATCATTAATGTTTAACGACGATTACTCTTTGTTAAATGGCTTATTGGAGACAAAAGTGAGATATCACCTCCCAAAATTGACGGATCCAGAAGAGCCATTACTAAAATTTTCAGTGACATGAGTGAATCAATAAAGTTGTGCCCTTTTAATTATTCAAATATTTTTCTTACATTTTTTGTTGTAAAAAGATTAATTCATAATCAAGTTCTCTAAAAATATATTTTACAAAATTAATTAAAATGAATTAAAAAAAATACATATCTATATAGTACTAACTATTAAGTAAAAAAAATTGTGTCACTAAATAAAAATAGTACCCTAAGTTGCTACGCCCATCCTCCCATCCTCAAGGTCACCCCTGGACCCAAGAATTTTACGTAGTGGGACAACATATATGTAGACATTTTTAACATTAAATAAAACATTGAGTTTTTTTTAAGGAAAAACATTGAGTTATTTATCATTTTCTATAATAATATGGGTCATGCTAACCGGTGCCCCCGGGGCACTGGTTAAGCATACAAAAAAAGGAATTTATTACCATAAAAGGAAACTTTGTTGACTTATTTATGGATTAATTACACAGTTTTCAATGCAATAATT
>Ga0315913_1006243_pt1 | contig 14412 bp, 2 predicted proteins | sample MpolsnodulesMG_FD_207736 | JGI IMG/M metagenome (GOLD analysis project Ga0315913, IMG submission 207736) | Medicago polymorpha root nodule microbial communities from Los Angeles, California, United States - small nodules | ecosystem: Host-associated > Plants > Roots > Nodule | place: USA... | reverse complement strand
TTCACTTTTGGTCTCTCCTTTAAAGTAAATTCATACTTTTGAATAAAATTTTATAATATTATAAGAATCTCTTCAAAAAAATAAAATATAAAATTAGAATTTTTTAACAAAACATGAATTTTTATATTTTTTGCGGTTAAAAATTCATATTTATTTTATGTTTTGTTAAAAAAATCAAAAATTTTTAAAAAGATTTTTACGATATTCTACACATTTATGTATAATTTTATTTAAAAAAATACAAAATTAACTTAAAAATATGGACCAAAAGTAGTGATTAGAAATTTTATATGGATTAAAAGATGAAGAATTTTTTTAGAGAAATTAAAACGAAAAATTAGTATATTTATAGGGACAAAAACATTTAACCAAAAAAATTGAAATATACTACAACATTTTGTTCAGGGAAACTATAACACCATTTTTATGTTTATGTATATTGAGTGCGTTATTAGATCATTCTTCTTTATTATGAGAAATAGAACTATAAATAACAACTATTTGATTATAGTAATATGTTTAGATCATAGAGCTCAATAAACAATCCCTTGACTTGATTTTCTTTCTCATATAAACAAAAGTTCCCACGACTCTCACCCTTAGAACATCCACTAAAAATAGTCATTAAATAGATCTTACATGCTCACATAATTTATTTATAATTCTTTTAATGAAAATAGTCATTAAGGACTTAATGACTACAATTATACTAAACTAAAAAGAGTGTCCTTAGATGGTTTCCACTATATGTATTATAATGTGTGTATTATGAAAAATAAAAAGAAATTGAAGAGGGCAAAAATCACATGAATATGAATTGGAAATGGTGAGATCAACTTTTTTTCTATTTTCTTTCTTATTTATTTGTGAGATCGTTAGTTGCTGAAGACATAAAGTTGTTATATAAATGATTATTTGTGAAATCCGTTAATTGTTGAAAAGAGAGTCATAAGAACTAATATATACTCATTTTTTCTTTCAACGACGGTCCGTTGGAATCTCTATTAGGAAAACGGTTTTCCAATGCTTTTACCCATCCATCAAACTTAGCTAATGTCATATAACCAATTTGAAGATCCAATTATCTTACATAAGGACTCGGTGTCCATCAGATGAGTAGGAGCCTTTAACAGAATCTATGATATGAAGAGTTCAAATTTGATCTAATTACGTCACTTGCACCAAAAAACCTAAGTTCTCTTGGATATAATCTTCCTCATTTTTTTTCAGTTATCACATACACTTAATTACGTTGTAGCTTTTTTTTTCAAGACTTAATTGTTTTGAAGTTAATTCATCCATAATATAGACAAATATTTAGTAAATTGCATGCATTTTATGAAATAGCTTTCCAACAAGATTTTTTTTTTTTACCTAAAAAAATTGTGTTTTTAATCGAGTGAACTTTATGCTGATCTAACTAAATAATTTTTACTTAATTTCACAATTTTAATAAGAACCACATTAAAATTTTAGTGATGATATAATAATTAGGGTTAATAGGTGTTTACCCCCTGTAATATAGGTTATTTTCGGTTTCCCCCTGTAAATTTTATTTTTTTGATTTACCCCCTGTAAAAAAAAAACTGTTTTGGTTTAGCCCCCTAATAGGCCAAACAAAAACGAAAATTTCTTGAAAAATAAAATAAAATTGGTTTTTGTTTGGCCTATTAGGGGGTAAATCAAAACAATTTTTTTTTACAGAGGGTAAATAAAAAAAAATTATAGGGGGAAACCGAAAATGACCTATATTACAAGGGGGTAAAGACCTATTAACCTAATATGTATTAGAAGGACTTTATTTTGCTGGAATTCCTGATAGTTGTGGACCTTTATTCGAAATGGATAGATTATATCATGAATCATGATACAACAAATATCTAAATTGAAAAAGAAAAATCTCTTTAAACTCTTGCAAATTAAGACATGATTTAGATGCTGGATTATGATCAGAATGATGGCTATGTAAGCCTACCCATGTGTGTGCCAGCTTGTTTAAAATAAGAGAATGATAGTGCAATGGTTGACTAGTTGACCGTCCATGTTTCAAGTTTCATAATCCCTTCTTTCACATTTATAGTCAAAAAGTTAGCTTAAATGGATAAAAGGAAAGGGTTCTGTATTTGGATGCCAGTCAAATATATAAAGAGTGTTCCAGTTGAATTGGGATTACAAATACCAAATGAATTCAGTGCTAAGTGACAAAAGATGGGAAAAAGATATGGGAGTTCTAATAAATTAATAACACTTTCCTGGGGTTATTATCATTATTGTCTAAATAAAACTAGACATTAGCTAAAGATGTGAAGGAAACAGCTATAACATTGAAGATCAGATCAAAAATAAATTAGTTTAGTTTGCACTAAGATCTTTTAATAATGTACTAAAGTTTTTGATGTGGATTGTGTAAGTGCTTGTGTCAAAATTTTCAAATTCATGATGATATTGTTTTTTTGGTTACAAGATGATATTGTTTTATTAGGCATGTTATTTAAACAATATTTTTTTTAACTTATGCGACAACTAAAGACATACAAAGAAACGTAAATATCGATATGAAAATCAAAACAATATAGAGGGTAAGAACACAATGAAAGTATGAGAGAGAGAGTGAGAGAGAGAGAGAGTTGTTCCAAAAAAAACTTCAACCACATAAGAAATTGTTGAGATGAGTCACAAACTATGTTGCTCTCTTTAAAACATTTTGTGACACTGTCTAAAATAGTGCAAGCAAACTATCAATCTTGCCGTATCCAGAATAAAATAGTTCAGTTACAACCACACTGGATTCCTATTACACTGTAGGATCTGTTCTAAAAACACACCATCTATATGGCCCTTAGACAACACAATATGGTTCAAGACCACTCTAACTTATGAAGGGACAACCTAAGAGATTATCAAGGGACATAAAGAAAGAGGAAGAAGTTGGCTCAGAAGTGCGTCGAGCAAAAAGAGGGAGAAGAGAGAAAACTCGCTCGTTGCTAAGTATTTGTGTGAGTAGAATGAAGGAGAGGTGATGTATTTATAGGTGAGGAGCCAAGATCGGTTACAAAACTGATGGCCGAGAACATTTGACCATTACAAAACCAACATGGACAAGAGTTGACAAGAGGAGGCACACACACGCGTGTGTTCAACGTGCGTTGGCGTGTTCCAAACACATGTTGACGTGTGCAAAATTCGTACGTGGCGAAGACGTGTACTGAAAGAAAAAATTCCAAGAAAAATATTAATTAATTTAAGTTTTGAGTCATTAAAAATAATACTTCACACAACCCAAGCCCAAGTCTAGGCTCAAGTAGACATACACCATCATTGTCGTCGTCGAGCGTGTGGTAGTCATGTGGAGTGAGTCATCACCCGTTAACAAAATTGTGTACCCATAAGGACACACCATTAGGAGTTCTACCTCCATTGTATAAACACTAGTGTTATCTCTAGATCCTCTAATATGAGACTATTCCAAATTTTGCAATTCATACAAAAACACACATAGTGTTTAAAGAATCCCCAACTTGAATTTCAAAAATGGCTCATAAGTTTTCTTTTAAGATTTTGCATAAGCAAATTTGTCCACGACTTGAACCTTTGTGTAATGAATAAGATTCAAATTTTACTAAAATGACTCTTAATCTTGAAATCTATCTCTAACATTGAACCACCCACAATCTTTTCATAGGCGTATTCTTAAAAATCTCGTGCATTAAAGGCAATACAAATCAACTCTTGTTTAGTGAACACTTTAGGAATTTTTCCTAGAATTTCATAGGAAAATATCCTCACTTCTACATTAAAAAAGGTGGTATATCAAGATTACTCTTGTAGCAAAGTACTCCACTCCTCCATATAGAGTATAGATCTCGTTAAGAGTTTATATTATCTTATCCTTTTATCGCTTCACGAATCACACCTTTTTTGTTCTATAATAACATCTTCACCTCATATCACTTCACAACTTATTATCACCCATTGAACCTATTTATTGGGATATCATGTCATTTAGATTGGGTCACCATCATGAGCGATTCACTTTTCCATAGGCACCTAGTCCCATCTTAATTGATGTGTTATGGACTTTCTCTCTAGATAGTCCTTTCATGAAATGATTGACTAAATATTCAGCAGTGCATACGTGATCGATTATTATAGCTCTAGTAGGGAGTAACTCTCTAACAATGTTATACTTCGACACATTTATCGTCTCTTATGGTTATAGTAATAGTTCTCAATTTTGGAAATAGTCGTGGTACTATTGCAATTGATCAACATAGCTTGTAACAATTTTTCCTATAAAGGAATCGCTGCTAGTAAGCATCTTAACCAACTTATTTCTTCACTAACTGCTGCTAGTGCTATCATCTCATATTCCACGGTAGAATGAGCTAATATTGCATGTTTCTTAGATTTCCAAGAACATCTCCAATGATACTAAATATATAGCCACTAGTTTCTTTGTAATCATATGATAAGGTGTTCCAATCTACGTCTATGTGTATCCTTCACGGAGTACAAGAAACCTATGATAATGTAATTTTAGGTTCATGGTTCTTTTTAGGTATATAGAGACAAGACCCTATTAATAGCTTGCGAATGCTCATTATTAGGTCTAAATAAACCTGCACATCAGTCCCACAAATACACAAAGTGGGGTCTAGTGCAATTAGTGGAATACACGAGGCTGTCAATGATTCTTGCATGTTCTTAAATAGTTTTACACTTGAGTCATATGGTGTGAAAACATATTTTCATTCAAAGTAATTATATTTCCTTGAGATCTTCTCAACATAGTGAGATTGATCGAAGGAAATACGCTTTTTCTGACCTTGTAATTTTAATACCAAGAATTATATTAGCTTATTTGAGGCATTTCATATCAAATTTGTTAGACAACAACTGACATCTGAACATTTAGAACATGAATGTTTGAACCAAATATGAGTAAGTCGTCTGCATAGAGATATATGATTGTGAAAATTTATTTTCAAATTTGCAATAAATATATTTGTCGCTTTTAATCACTTTGAACCCAATTGTTATCATTAGGTTGTCAAACATTTTATGTCATATCTTATGGTCTTATTTAAGACCATAAAAAACTTATCTAACTTACAAATCTTACTTTTTTCCCATTAATTACAAAGCCTTCAGGTTGTTCCATATAGATTTCCTTTTCCAGTTCCCTACTTAGAAAAGTGGTTTTAACATCCATTTGGTGTGCTTCTAAATTATGAATATCAAAATGAAAAATTAGTACCCTTATAGATGTTATCCTTGTGAATGGAGAAATTTTTTTGAAGAAATCTATATTTTCTCATTGTCTAAACCCCTTGGCTACAAGCCGAGCCTTAGTTTCCTTTTTAAAATCCATTTACAACCTATCCGTTTACAACCATGAGGCACGTCCGTCCATCAAATTACAGGTTTTGTTAGACTCTAGATAATCTATCTCACCATTTATGGCCTCTTGCCAAGTGTGGCGAATGATTTTTGAGGACTAAAATGCTACGAAAAACCTAAGTAAAAGCTAAAGGTAGGAAATCATAGGTAAATGTGGTTAAAGTAAGTTTTTTAGTTAACCATATGTGTATATTGTTAGCCCTAAAAACACTATTATATTTTCAAAGTCTTAGTAGTGAAAATATACACCGTCTCAAGTAGTAGTATAAAAAGATCAAACCCACATGGATTGAGGCGATGTAGCTTTCTGCAACTTTTCAGTTTGTAAACTTGTTTGCAAAAAAGTAAAATAAATCATTCAAAATAATAACAATTAAAATCAAGTTGAAAACAATAATAGATGAGAAAACAATGAATCAATTAAAGGATCTCAAATGACAAAGCATGGTTAAGAACAATAAATCAATTATGAACATAGATTTGCAAAGATATATAGAGTTGCAACTTTGTACAACTTCTTTGAGGCCATGTGGCTTTGGGGGTTTTCCAACACAAGCATCGTGATAAAAGTGGGGATACTACTCTTCTGAGGTTCACAACTACTAGGTTTAACGTACAAAATTATTAAAGTCTGGTGTCAAACACTTTCCTTCTTGGAAAGATGAAGTCTTTTTTTCTATGACAAACAGACTTTCAGGTCTTTATCTTTTTAAAGCATAAAAACATAATTCATACTAAACAAACAGTTGCATTCCCATCCTCTTCCAAGCTCATGGAATTTGGCAAAAAAGATAAAAGTGATCAAGTATTATGATTTGTTTAAATGAAGCTTAAGTGTGCAACAAACGAAACTTATGCATACTAAATACAAAAGTGGAAAAGGTAAAAGAAATTAATGAAAACATAACTACAATAATTACTAGAAGAAGTTAGAGTTTACAAAGGAAGATTACAATACTTGAGGAAGAGGGGTGAGCTATTTGCATTACTTGCTCGAAATGTTCCTAAAACTCGAACTCTCTAAGAACCAACTCTAGTGCTCATCAATGGAATGGATGAGGTGTTGAGAAACCTCAAGTGGCTGCTTACCCTAGCTGGAAACGACCGCTCAAGTTGGATGACAAACTTTGGACCCTTGACACAATATTGCGAAGGTGAGAAAAACACGAGAGGGTTTGAATTGTGTTTGTCGCATTTTGATTCTCTTTTGGGATACTGGAAAATAGATAACAACTAAAATAGAAGAGATAAGTTATAAGATATGACATGAAGTATTTATCCTAGTTTACCCCACAACACGGGATTACTTCCATCCCCATGGCTCTAGTGCTGCATCTTCTTACAACTTCACAAAAAATACATAACATGTCTACACAACCAACCATAACAAGTTTCAATAGTTCAAAATAACTAAATAACAACTAAAAAACATAAAATACTAAATAAACACGGATTATATGATTCAAGCATGCAATCACTCAAGACATCATTATATTATGGGAATAATTCAAAGATAACAACCAACATTTTTATGGTTATCATTTACTGTGCGATTTTGCAAATGGTATTTATAGACACAAATATCCTAGTATAAGTCCTACTACTATCCATTATTGTGGCCAACAAAGGTCATTCCCTTAAGGTCACTACACAATGTGCGAAAATATGATAGTTCCTTCACACAAGTAGTGCCCAATGTCTTGTGTTGTCCTCCAAATTATACAACTCATTTTGTTACCATTTCACACACACCTTCTATCTCCCTGATAATGCTTCCTAGATTCTAAATGTGGTTGTTATCTTTTGGCATGAAAAAAGTAAGTGAATTTTTAAGTTGAATTATCTTCTTACCATGAGTTTGATCCATTTATGAAGCTACAAGTGAGAAAGATCTGAATAAGAAAATAAAGATGGTTAATTTAGTAGACGAAGATCTCTCACGCTAAGGCCTCCTTCATTTTTTGATTTACAAATTATTTCCTACTTAACATTGGAAATTTTCTTCTACGCTTAGATATAAAAACTTCATTTAAATCCGAACAACCTGCTTCCAAATCTTAACTGGGAGTTTCAAGAAGGAAAGATAGAAAATAGGGATCACGTTCAAATGATTTTTCATAGAAAGAGAATTAACACGTGAGTGATGGTTTTATAATGGAAATATAGTTTTAAAACACGTGGGAGCGGTTAGAATACTAACTTCTGTGCCACTCAATTTGAGAGTATAAATGGACTCATCCCAATATATTATATTACTTTACACTTCCCAATTATTTAAATCATTCGACTACATTTTATAAACATCTATACCAACCATAAAAAAATTAAAATGGATCCCACTGATTTCACGATATACTCAAATTTATATTTTACATTAGTATATAAAATATATAATTGAAACAAATTAATTCAATTATATCAAAATGCATTAAAAAGAAAATAACATATATATTTAAAATAAATCAAAATATCTAAAATATAAATAAAAATAAATTAAAAGTATATGAAAATATTTCAAATAAACACTACATGACACAAATAAGTTGTAAGAATATACAATAAAAACAAATTTCATTAACATTAAAATAAACTACTAACACAAATATAATAAACGTTTAAAATAATTTTTGGATGTTGTTATTCTCATTCCCAATATGTTCTCATATATGTTCTATCAAGTCTAGTTGAAGGCGTCGATGAACTTACTTATCGTGAACATGATTTATTTTATGTAAGGACTCTTGAAAATTATTATTAGAATCGTCTGGTGGTGCAGTCCGGTCATTACCCAAGTGATCATAAGAATAATCAAATTTGCCCCTATATGTGGCACATTCATCTTCAACAACCATGTTGTGAAATTTGATGCATGTATCCATTATATGCTTCAGTGCATCCAAGTGCCAAGATCGAGTCGGGATACATATGATTGCAAATTAGGATTGAAGAACTCCAATTGTTGATTCGATATCCTATATTTCTTGCACCTTCTTGATGTTGTGAGCAACAATTTTCTCTATCTCCTTGTGGCATCGGGATGCTTTTCACAAATATGGTCCATTTAGGATAAACGTCATCTGATAGATAATAGCCTATGTAATCATTACAATTGACTAACTACCGGACTTCATAAGCTCGTCCTAGATCTCTAAATCAAAAAATTTACTAAGAGTGTGTCTCGATGAGAGACCTTTTGTTGAGGTAATATAGGCTTATAGGGTAATTCAAATTCTTCAATGTAAGTTATATTGTTTGGATCATAATTTTTATTGAATTTTTAAAATGAAGGGATTTTGTGAAATATTTTGTCAAAGCTAAATTTGTTGAAATTGAAATAACACCTAAATTTTAAGAATTTGAAATTCATTCTTTACTTTATACAATGTGAATGTCAAATTGATTCTTGGTTAAATTGCACCAGACGTCCTTTAAGTTATTTAATCATAACAAGTTGGCCCTTTAAGATTTTTCGTACCACTTAAGTCATTTAAGTTATTTAACTATAACAAGTTAGTCTTTTAAGTATGTTTTGTATCACTTATGTCATTTAAGTTATTTAATTGCAACATTAAGTACGAAATAACTTACATTTATAAGATCTGAAATCCCTAAAATTGTTAAGGTTAAATAACTTAAAGGACCTAATTGGTACAAAAAAATAAAAGACAAACTCTTTACAATTAATTAACTTAAAAACATAATTGGTTCAAAAAAAATTTAAAGGACCAACTCGTTACAATTAAATAACTTAAAGTACTTCTGGTGTAATTTAGCCTTGTTCTTATATGTTTAAAAAAATATATTGCATTTTGCAAATAGGCCCATATATTTTGAAAAATTTGCAAATTGGTCCCAAGAATAATTTTACAAAGTTTATAAATTGGCCCCTATTAATTAACAAAAGTGTGCAAATTGGTCCCTATAAATTTTTTAAATTTGAAAATTTGGTCCCTAAAAGAATGAATGATTTAGGGTTAATAGCGTTTTACCCCCTGTAATATAAGACACTTTTGGGTTTGCCCCCTATAAATTTTTTTTTTAGATTCAATCCTAGTAATTTTGTTTTTGTTTTAATATACCCTCCCCTTTAGGCCATCTAATTGTGCATTCTCGCTGATGTGGCACGCTGAGTCACCTTTTTCTGATGATGTGGCGCGCTGACTATATAATTAATTTTGTTTTTCATTTTTTATGGGTACATGTGTCATTTGTGACTTTTTTTTAAAAAAATAAAAATAAAATCAGGAAAAATTTAAAAAATTCTGGAAAAATTTAAAAATTCATATTTGTTTTGAAAGTAAGAAGTTTTATTTTATTAAAAATGAAAAATTCTAGAACTTTATTTATTTCATTTTTGATAGTAATTAGAATATATATTTCAAAAAAATTTAAAAAACGTTCAGATTTTTTTTTTCGAAATTAAAAAGTTCATTTTTTTATAATATTTTTATACAAAAAATAAAAATATTTGAAATTTTTTTGATAATTAAAAAAACAAATCATTAGATAATATTTTTTGAAAATAAAAAAAATTATATAATATTTTCCAGAATTGAAAATTTTGAAATTATTTTTCTTGAATTTTATTAAAATAAAAAATTGAAAATATTTTTTCGGAATTTAGATAATATTTTTTGAAAACTTAAAAAACAATAGTTAGTCTTTTTCCAGAATTTTTATTACAGAATTTCAAAAGAAAAAATTCATATTTTTTTCGAAAATTTTATTCCAAAATTTTTATAATTTTTTTTTAAATTAAAAAATTAGAAAAAAATCATGAAGAATAGTATAATATAACTTATATACCGGTGTCAACCAATATCAATATTCTTTGTATCATGTTATTCATCTAGATTAACACATGCTATTTTTTTTTAACTCATTTCACCATTCATTAAAAAAAAACATTACGAAATTATGAAGATTTTCTAAAAAAGTAAAATTCTGCAAATTAATTTTCAAAATAAAAAAAATTAGATAATATTATATTTTCGATTTTTATATAATTTTTTTGAAAATTTCGATATATACTAATTTTTTCCAGAATTGTTTTCATTATTATTCATTTTTCTGGAATTTTTTAATCTTTCCAAAAACTATTAATTTAAAAAAAACACAAATACCATGTGTACCCATAAAAAAATGAAAACAAAAATTGATTATACAGTTAGCGCGCCACATCATCAAAAAGGTGACTCAGCATACCACATCAGCAAAAATGCACAATCAAATGGTCTAGGTGGGGTATTTTGAAACAATTTTTTTTTACATGGACAGAATCGATTTTTTTTTTTACAGGGGGTAAACCCGAAAGTGCCCTATATTACATGGGAGTTGTAACACCCTATTTCCCAACGATAATTATTAAATAATAAGAATATATTTAATAGTGAGGATGTTACAAAACACGACATTATATCACAAAATAACAATAAAATGTTTTCTTTTAAAATAAATCCACTAGAGAAGAGGAAAATTATTCACTGATCACATTAATAGATTCATACTTGTCGTTCAATAATCATAAATAGGAAAATAACAAGGTTTCCAAGATTCAACTCAAACTGTAATTAAAAATTAAATTGTCATCCCCAACCCTAGTGTTACAATATCAGAGCTCGTAGCGACTACATGCTTATTCAACTATTAAATAAAAGAACTAAACGGAGGGCATCCGCTCATCTCCACCTTCTAATACGTCCCATAGCTACTCCTTGTCAACCTGAGTATCTGTACTCAAGGTACAGCCACCATACATATAACAACACAACAAAATAAGGGGTGAGAAATCCTGCCAAAACATAATAATAGGGAAAAACACACATATCAAATAAATATCAGAATAATATAAACTCCACCATATCTTCACTCTCAACAGTTATTATGCATAATCTCTTCTTTTCACAAATCACTACAGCACATCATTTTCACACTTACAACCACCAAGCACAAAACATCATCATATATATGCATATGGACTCTCCTATCGACCTATATGAATGTGGTACCACACCTACTCATCATTTTGCCTGAGTTATGTTACTGGACTTTCACCTACATAATTTGCCAGATGTATGTTACTGGACTTTCACCTGCATAATTTACCAGAGGTATATTACTGGACTTTCACTGCATAATTTGCCAGAGGTATTTACTGGACTTTTCTCATCATCAATGCATGACACCATGCTCTAGACTCTATATGAACGTAAAGAATTAAATTCGACAAGTATTACACGTATACACTTAATCACATAGCCCACATATTAATGCAAGTCCCCCACTAAAATCCACGACTCTAATGCAAGCACACAAAACATCATCACCACTCTCATCATCATCATAGATAGACATCATCAATATCATCATCACAACAACATAGACACCATCATTCTCATCATTATTCTAATATAACATCATCATTTCCCATCGTAGTAATTTATTTAACTATATATAATATTAATCGTCATCACTCTCTGTCACAGTTATATGACTCCTCATCATTACTCTTTATCATCCGTTTATATCTCCACCCTATCTTTTCATTAATCTACACCTTACGCGTGACTCATTCTACGTCAACATCCCTTTGTTTTATTTTATTATTCATCTCACAGACGTTCTCTATTCTCTCATCTATTCTAGGCCATCTATATACTTTATTATGATATCAAACTCTATTCCTCATTCTTAGTCTTAAGATATTACTTGTTAATTACCATTACATATAACGTCTCCTCTCTTTACAACTAGGTCCCACCTCACCATCGTCATTAACTCCTTCATCCTTATTCTTCTCAATAAAATGACTTTATGTCTTATTACATTGTTCTCGTGTTCGTAGTCGTCTATGCATATTCCATTCCCCTAATCTTAACTTCGTTCTAATTTAAAGTTATTATCACACCTTATCATTAATTTCGACTTCAACAACTTTCCTCACTAAGACTATATTATAATCCAAGGTTTCATTCTCTCGATACTAGTTATTATTATTATCGTCAACCATTATAACTATTAACTCTTATCCTCTTTCATATTCATCTTGCTCCTTTCCAATCGATCACCGTCTTATTCATCATTATCATCATTCCTATTATATTTCATTACTTAATATACAACTCTTTATCTTCCCTTACATTTCGTCTTAACGACCCGCTCATCATTTACAATCATCTAAATTAGACTTCTATATTCTCTATTCATTTTTACACCTTCTACGTTACTATCTAACATTCATCTTAAGTTCTTTAACTACCTTGGCTCTTTTACTCTTTCACTTAACGGTATTCCTAAACTCATTATTGGTTTAAGGAGATTATGTATAACCTCATCAGTTACTCGGAGGAGCACCTACTTCATATCCCATTTTATCATCGTCTTATACCCCTTTTTTACTAAATCGTGTGTTTTTTAGACTCACCACGTACCCACACTATTTGCTCTATTAAATTCTTGTCTTATAAACCTTACTTATCTGGATATCTTTTCTCACTGTTATTATCATTATCGACCTTACCCAATGTTTTAACTCCTACTCACAACATAACCCACTTCATCATTTACTCGTCACCATAAACAAGATATGTCATCGGTATTACTCGTCATTCACAAACATTATTTATTAGACCATTCATCATCACCATTCAACAATTATCATCTCAACATAAATCTTCATCATACTATAGTGACCTCTCATCATTAAACAACATCTTACATGGCAATATGTACACATCACATTCCTTTGTTATTCATTACTACATTTTGGAATCTACCCTCGTCATTCGTTCCCTCCATTACTACATCTTTCATTCTAATAGTATATTATCTTCGGTTCATATTTAAGCTTGTTATTATCCTGAGGTAATCACTTCTATTTATGCTTGAACGCACTCCCTCATCTATATATGTAAATTAGGGGTCCTTACATTTACTTTACACACTAATGGATTTCTTAAAATCACTATTACTTTTATAGATGTTGAAGAATCCACTAAAAGGATTATACTAAAATTTCGTTAACAACGCATCATGACTCAGGTGCGGTGTATAAATCATTACTCAAGTTCTAGAGGGACTAATGGATTACATCCAATGGGAAATGAAAGCTAACACCTTTATCTACATCTTTCACGAGGAGAGCGAAATCCAATTCGGTACATAGAAGGGTGGAAAGATTGGTTTCCCTTAACTTAGGCAGATCGCATGACCGTGCTGACCCCTGTGTAGTATTTCAATCATAAAACACGTTGTGGATGTCTTTTTGAGGTGATACCAAAGCCATTGCAACTATAACATCCATACCTACAACTTTCATGTTTACACCAAGACCCAGTTCGGAACATAAAATGGGTGAAAAACGCCCATAAGTGGGCGCTAGGCGGCAGGAAACAGGTACCTGAGGCGCCAGCTCTCGGGTTGTGGGCGCTAGGCACCCTTGTTGCAGCGCAGCTCTGCGATGTGCCCCAATTCTACATTTTTGAGCTACGGGAGTGCTTCTAAAAGTCCCTAAATGTCCACTTTAAGAGCCCTTATGATCCCAAACTGATATGATACATTACTTAGGGTTACCCTAACATCCAAACACTACTTTTTCACACAATTCATCTAATTGCATCACTCTTCACATGATTAAATTCTCAAATCAATTACCTAACTTTGGTTTGTGAATTTTAATCTTTCAACAACAACAATAACCCTCAATTCTCATATATCAACTTCATCTTTTAATTAGCTCATCATCAATCTCTGATCACAATCTCACATCATAACAACAACATCCAACTCTAACCTCTTTACATCCCCACGATAAAAACATAAACCCTATAGATGAATAGATTCTCCCTCTTACCTCAAATCTGTAGAAACCTTTGGTTTGCCTCGACGTTGCTGCACTAGGGTTCCGCTTCTCTCCCTCTGTTTTTCTTCTTCCTTTTCTCTAATCAGCAAAACTAATTTCTAATCCCTAATATTCCTATTTATATTTGGGCTCACTATTCGCTATAATTGTCT
>Ga0315913_1006239_pt1 | contig 14414 bp, 9 predicted proteins | sample MpolsnodulesMG_FD_207736 | JGI IMG/M metagenome (GOLD analysis project Ga0315913, IMG submission 207736) | Medicago polymorpha root nodule microbial communities from Los Angeles, California, United States - small nodules | ecosystem: Host-associated > Plants > Roots > Nodule | place: USA... | reverse complement strand
TTGTCGCCGATGTAGTGTGCCACATTTGATCTTTTGATTTAGTCTAAAGGACATGATTTAAATTATGTATATCACATGAGAGATCACATGTAGGTCTATATTCATGTATAACTTTTCAAGCATATGTCATAGAAACAATCAACTATTTTGTCACCGAGCATCGAAGTCAGTTGTTTCTATGTTATTTCACGTCGTTAACCTTAGTATTGAGACCTACGTTGAGGAAAGGGTGAAGTTATATCTGAGACACAAAATGTACACAATCGATTAAGAGTAACCATACGAGGAAAAATTATTGAAATTCAAAAGAAGTTTCTATGTTATTTTATTGTTGCTTTTAGATTTTTAATTTTTTTTAACAGAAGCTCTTACTTTAAAAAATGTTGCTGTCTATCATTCATATTTTTTAAATATATATTTTTCAGCAAAAAAATTATTTTTATTTAAAAAAATAGAAGCTTATCAATATTTTAAAAACACATTGATAAAAAATATTTTAACACATAATTTCTATGGCGGGACGCCTTTTTCATAGTAGACCAAAACTTAAAAATCAGCCAAACCCAACAACAAGTGAGAAAATAAATATGAGTTGAGTTTTAAAGCATTTATATTTACATGCCTTCTTTTTCTCACAATGAATATGCCTTGATTATACAATAAAAAATGTAAAATTATATTGTATGTAACACCTTATCTTACTTATTACTAATATGAATAACATTGCTAACAAAATGTGTCAACCCTAATTCTACCTATTTTGGCGCCTTGCTGTTGCTATTCTTTGGGAAATTTTGGGAATTCTACTTTCTTGGGAAGGCTGTGCCGTGATTTTTTTTTTTTGGGTAACGTAGTTATTGCTATCACAATTCACAAGACAATGATACAAATTCTACGGTCTATACCTTTCTGATTATTTACAAAACATTCATTAAATGGCGGTTATTGTCTTCAAAAATCCCTCAACTATTGGTTTCCAGAACGTTTTTCAATACCTCTCATTTTTCCAAGGGTTTATGCTTACATATCAAAGGTTTCTGCCATCTATATATTCATACTTTCAAGTATGGAATCTGCATGTCGTTTCCAGTTATGGCTCACCACCACAACTTTCAGGCAATGCTTTCCTACCACATGTTAATCGGTTAATATTCATACTCTTATTGTTCTTAGTTTCTTTTTGTTTCATTTTATGAGTATGTCAGACCAATTGAATTCCCCTGTTTTTCTATTTTCGGCTCTTATTCATTTAACCAACGTTTTTTGCAGCGCCTTTGATCCCCAACCCAGCTACTGATATGGAGAGGAAGATCAACGACCTTCGTTTGAAATATCGGACATACATGGTTGAGATGGATGTGGAATACGTGGGTGGTCCACCTAATATATTAGTGCAGTTTTATTTTCATAACTGTTATGTGTTTAATTTTTAAACTATTCATGATGACTTTGTTTACTCAGGGATCTATAATGCTGCCAATGATGTTTGCGCATGACTTCGGGGACCAGATACATCAATATATAACCCTGATTGATCCAAACAACAATCGTTTTGAGGTATTGGTTGAAAGAAATAACCAGGGAATTTATCTGACTAAGGGGTGGCATGCTATTCGTGATTTCTATAAGGTCCAGTTTGGTTCGTGGATTACCATCATCTTTAAGGGAGACTCCAGCTTCGACGTTAGAATAAAAAACAGGTTTCTAAACACAATTAACGCATTTGGTCTTCCAAACCACAAGCTCACATTAAAGGTGGGAGTTCCTGTTATGTTATTGAGGAACCTTGACATTACTGCTGGTCTATGCAACGGAACACGTTTGGTAATCACTAGAATGGGGAGCTATGTTTTAGAAGGAAGAGTAATATCAGGAAGCAGTATTGGCGACATGGTTTATGTCCCGCGACTATCACTACAACCTTCAGACACCAGAATACCATTCAAATTTCAACGAAGGCAAATCCCTATTACGGTTTGTTTTGGTATGACAATTAACAAAAGTCAAGGTCAATCACTAAAACATGTTGGGATCTATCTGCCACAATCAGTTTTCTCTCACGGCCAATTATACGTTGCAATTTCAAGAGTCACATCAAGGAAGGGTTTGAAAATTCTCATAACTGATGAAAACGGCGACACCACTAACAACACTACCAATGTTGTATACAAAGAAGTATTCCAAAATGTGTAACCACTATATTCAAACAACATGGTGACATTTTCATGATAACACATATTAGACATTGTTCCTGTATTTGTTAATAACAGCTCTTATGGACTAATGTGTCACTTTTCTTTATAAACAGTAGCAAAAATTTAATCTGATTCCGTATTGTTTTCATTTTAATTCATACCATATATGCCCTGTGCGGAAGCACGGGTAGGAGATCTAGTTTACTCTAATAGGAATAGCTCGCAAGGGTTGATTAATATCTCTATCTCCACTTTCTAGTTTCCAATCAAAGAAATTAATCAATGATCCTAACATCATATGTATCATTTTAGTAGCAAGTGGCATGCCAGGACATATTCTTCTCCCACCACCAAATGATGTCAACTGAAAATTTTGACCATTGAAATTAATTTCTGACCCCAAAAACCTCTCAGGCAAAAATGAATTTGGATTATCCCAAATATTAGGGTTTCTTCCTATGGCCCATTCATTTATTACGACTTGTGCACCTTGAGGGATAGTGTATCCATGAATTTTAACATCAACCCTAGCTTTTTTTGGTAGTAAAAGTGGAGCTGATGGGTGCATTCGTAATGTTTCTTTAACTACTGCTTGCAAATATGGGAGTCTAGTAATGTCTGATTCCTCAATTGGATTTCCTATACCAATTATTTGCTGAAGTTCTTCTTTGGCTTTTAACATTGCATGTGGGTTGTGGACCAGTTCTGCCATTCCTCTTTCTATAGCGTAGGAAGTTGTATCCGTCCCCGCAACAAATAAATCCTATTACAAAGTCACAAAATGTAATATAAATATTTAATAATAATATAGAATAGAAGTTTCATGCAAACATAAATTAAAATTAATATTGTTAGTGATTATGAAGATATAATCATAAGTCCTAAATTGCTATTAATAATCTAATATCATGTCTTGACAACTCTAAAGGGTTGATCCAGTGATAAAAAAATAGACGTTGGATCTGCATGTTGTAGGTTCATGCTCCACTAACTCAATAAAGGAAGATACATGTAATTTTGAGAGTACTAAACTCTTTTCTACTCAAATAAGAGCAAATTCATAATGAGTGACCATGTATGTGAACACATTTTTATTCTTCAAGGAAAAAAATGAATGAAGTTTAGGATGATGTCAACTAGTCGTTATATATAGTCAAAAGACAACTTTCACTAGCTTAAACAAAGTTATTTTAAAAATAGTAAAATTATCAAACAAATATAAACAAAACAAGGATAGTAAATAAAGTTAAAAATAAAAATAAAATAAAAAAAGATAGAGAGAAAATTTACAAGAAACAAATGTTGAATCTTTGTTGTGTCCATCATTTGGCCATTTTCTTGAGAGATGTTGAGCAAATTATCTAACATGTCACCATTTGTGACATAATTTTCTTCTTCTCTTAACTCCAATCTCTTAGTAATATAGGAATCAAAGATTTGCAACAATTTTTCAGCACAAGTAGATGAAGTTCCCCTGATACCCTGCGGGTCAAACATCCTCAAAATAGGGAAAAAATCAACCAAGTTTGGTGTTCCTATTGCTGTCATAAGACTTTCCACTATATCTTTATACTCATCAGTTTCACCTGCAGAGTTAACAAAATCCATAGAGAAAAAGGTGTTTGACAAAACATTCAACAAAGTCTTAAAAGCAGCTTTTTCAACATCCACTGCTTCACCAACCAAGCTGCTTCTATCAATATCACATAAAAGTTGTTGCAGCTTCTTACACCTAAGTTCACGGCTAGCATCAAGAGTTTTGTTAGAAAACAAATTGTTTTTGCATATTTTTCTTAGGTCTCTCCAAAGATTTGACATTGGCATAAAAGGTAAGCTAAAATGTTCATGACCAAGAACTGCTACAGCTTGAGGAATTGTTCTGTCTGAGATTGAGAGATCATGGGTTTGAAACACTTCTTGTGCTATATTTGGTGATGAAATTACTATGGTTGAAATTTGACCTAGTTTCAAATGCATTATTGGGCCATATATTTTGGAGAATTTGGCTAATGAGTATTGTGGTTTTTTTCCTAATTCAAAAACATTTCGCATAATTGTAAGAAGTGAAGGCCCTGGTGGAAGATTGTACTTTTGTTTTTTGGTTCTACCAATGAGTGAAAGTAAGATTATAGCAATATATGTTAAGAAGAGGAGGAGCATTGTGCTCGCAAAATACATTTCTGGATTCATATTGCTATAGCCTAAAGAGGATATGATATTCATTAGATATTTTGATGCTTGATAATACATGGAACTTTATTGATTTATACAGATTCATTAATCGAAGTCAAAAGCCATAATGCATAGTATGTGAATTTGTCAAAGAGAATGTCAAGTAAGACAGATTTTTGTTGAAGTCAAAAGCCATTAATTTTGCGGCTGGCTGGTTGATGAATATTGAATTCTACGAAGAATGTCAAGTAAGACAGATTTTTGTTGAAAAAAGTGTGTTTAATAAGATTTGACTTTGATGGCGTAAAAAAATAATTGACTTTAATAATACAGGTCATCATGATCAATAATGATACAAATTATTTGTTAACTTGTGTCTTTAGAGCACATGTTAAAGAACCTAAAATGAAAATTTTGTCTAAGAAATTGTGTCAATTTATTTTTTAGGAGATTGAAAATTAATGTTTTGTAGTAAATAATTAATCACTCCGTTTCACAATACATGTCGCTTTTAGAGAATAATTTTGTTTCACTTTACTTGTCATTTTCAAGTTTCGATACAACATTAATTATTGGTTTGTCAATAATAACATTACCTCTTTATTGTAGAGAGAAACAATAGAATAAAATAATAAATAGTTAAAAGGATTATAGAAAAAACACAAAAAATTTCATCAAAAATAACAAAAATTTATTTTATTTCTTGGTATGTGTAATTTTTTCAAAAACGATAAATATTGTGAAACGGATGGAGTACAATTTATGGAATCCTTAACATATACCCTAAGGGCACAAGTTAGGACACATGTTAGCATGACCCTAAAAATAATACTCACTTGGTTCCATTTTAGTCATTAATCTTTTTCTTACCATTTTGATGGGGTTTTGGTAACTTAATTTCTACGTTTTAACTAAACACAGATGAGGTGGACTTGGAGAGTACAAATGAAGGCTACTTGTATACATTGTGTTCTGGACCGGTTGAAAGACCTAAGACCTATTTACATAGACCCAATACAATTCAAGCTCAAATTCCGTGTTTGACAACATTACTTGCAACACACCCCTTCCCCGTGGGGGAGGGGGGTGCACGGAGCAAACAAGACCAGTTCAAACGAACTGCAACGTCTCTTTGCACGTTCCCGCGAATCTCTCCCCGATGGTTACACTTCCCACGATTTCGTAACCACCAGGCACACGTGTGTCATTACAACAGCTCTACAGCCATCCACCTCTATATATAGGGGACTCATAGTAGTCCCCAAGGTAGAATCTACTCTCTCTCTAAACCCTCATTCTCTGATCTCTACTGGCTTGAGTGTCAGAGTTCCTGCAGGTACACACACCCCGTCGTTCCAAGAAGCATCCTTGACGCATTCCACCACAACTCAAACCACCACATTCATTGCACCGACAGTCACCTTTTGATCAAGTACGACCAGTGGCACTGTCTGTGGGAAAATAAGCTTTCCACATTTTTAAAACCACTAAAAACTACTATAAACATCAGTGTTCTCTCTCTCGATCTCTCTTTACTTTTTAATAGAGCACTTGATTATTTGATTAATTGATTAGTGAATTGCTAGTTTTTATCCAAGTAATGTTTTCTCAAAAGATTAATCTAAATCCATTTGATTTAGGTTAAAACAATTTTACTTGGACCAATTAATTGCAATACTAATTCAATTATTCAAATTCATGTGTATTGTGTTTTCAATTGATAATTAGGTTTATTGTCATATAGGTTTTGTTTGAAATTGTGTATTGTTTTGTATCTTGTTCAAGGATTATTAACAATTGATTGTGTAGAAAGATTTGTATCGTGGATCTCTCAATTCTAAGATAAAATCTTATTCCACATATATTTTTGCTTCTTATTGATTCATAAATTGTGATTGTTCAAGCAAATTTTCAATAGTCAATTTCATTAAAATTCATTTTTACCAAATCTCCAAAAAGGTTTTCAAAAAGCTATTCACCCCTCCTCTAGCTTGGTAACCATCTAGCCATATAAACCAACAAAAGATTCAATAAAGAATCCGTGCAAGTACGGGGTGCCGATAAAACAATGAAACAGTACCTCATTGCCAAAGGTCTGCGTGAAAGCACAGACGTCAAGAAAGCTGTCCGCCTAGATCGCCCAAGGAATCTTAACGAGTTCCCAATGATTGCAAAGATCTAAATAAGGTATGAAGAGGAGCTGTACGCGGACAACCTTAACAAGTCCAAGAAGGAGGAGCCTGCTGATGAATCCTCCAAAAAGCCCTTCCACAAGAAAAAGAAGGAAGGCAAAGTAGCTCGTGAAAGCAAGGTACCTGCTGGTCACTTCACCGAGTACACGCCCTTGGCCATGTCCAGGGAGAAGATCTTCGCCGAGATGGTTGTAGCCGATATGAAGGAAGCTGGCGTCAAGCCACCAAAGGCTCCTTCGTAAGAGAAGAAATGGGTCGACAAAACCAAATATTGTCGATTCCATAAGTGCCACGAGCACGTTACTGATGACTGCATCCATATGAAGGATGCTATTGAACTCCTCATCTAGAGAGGCCGACTCAAGCAGCTCGTCAAGAACCCAGAGTCGAAGAAAAAGACAATCGAGATGGCAGCGAAGCACACAAGGTAGTCGCCATGTCCGTGGAACATCTGGGCGATTTCCCTAATAACGTGGAAGTCGTGCCTTAGTCATTCACATGGGAGCAGTTCCCCACCGCCAACGTCATCATGGGAGGAACGATGGACATCTCCATGGGAAGCATGAAGAGAAAGTTCGAAGAGCTCATGAGCGTCACCCTGCTGGTCCCCTCCAATTCCAACTTAGGAGGAAGACCACCTTTGGCGTTCTACGATTCCGAACTACCTAGTGGGGCTTCAAATTCAGCCATTCCTTTGCTTGTTCGAGCATCGATGGTCAACACCGACGTCCGCCGAATCTTTATAGACACAGGGGCCTCGTGCGACATCATGTATACTAGGTTGTTCAAAACTCTCCAACTAACGGAGAAAAACCTTTCTCCATATGTTGGAAACGAACTCTACGGTTTCAATGGCTCCTCCACTTAACCTTGGGGCTACGTAGAGCTGTTGGTCACCTTTGGCGAAAAGGAGGCCAAAAAGACAATAAAGATCTCATTCCTAGGGATCGACTGCTCGTCTCTCTATAATTGCATTATAGGGAGAACTAGACCCTCCCAGTTGGGCGCTGCATGTTTAACCTCTCATCTGAAGTTGAAATACCATGCCAAGGATGACATCGTCGCCTCCCTGAACGGAAACATCGAAGCTGCTCAAAGATGTTTCCTTCAGGCCAATAAAACCCAAAACTAGGTTTCCCAATCCTGCAAATCTGTTGAAGACATATGGAAAACCGCTGCGAGCTCTTTGGATGCAAACTTGGTTGAATTTGACCTCAGGTTCACCAAGGAAGACCTCAGGGAGCAGAAAAGGGAAAAGAAGGATCCACTCAACGCGAAGCTTCTTAGACCCATCCGTGAGGGATAATTCGAGCTGGTCCCCTTTGGAGACGACCCCTCGAAGAACTTCAAGACCAATAAGGATCTTCCTGAACTTGTTAGAGTACAACTGGTCGCCTGCTTGAGGGAGAATGCTGATCTGTTCGCTTGGAGCGCAACCGACATGAATCGACCCTAACGTCGCCTGTCACCAGCTGACGGTCAATCATAGTGTTAGTGTTGTAGCCAAGCGACGTAGGAAGCAGTCTCTTGAAAAATCAGAGGCTGCATAAAAAGTTGTAAAAGACCTTCTAGAGGCAAACTTTATTTCTGAGGCCAAATACACTACATGGATCTCAAATGTTGTACTTGTCAAGAAATCTAATGGAAAATGGCGTATGTGTGTTGATTATACCGATTTTAATAGGGCTTGCCCTAAGGACGCATATCATCTTCCTAACATAGATAAACTTGTGGATAATTCCTCCGGCTACAAACTTTTATCTTTCATGGACGCCTATTCGGGCTACAACCAGATACCCATGGCCGATGAGAATAAAAAGAAAACAACCTTCATGACCGAATAAGAGAACTATTACTACAACATAATGCCCCTTGGTCTTCGAAATGCGGGGGCTACTTATCAACGGATGATGAATAAAGTCTATGACAAGAAACTTTTGTGCGACATTCTTGAGGTCTACATGGACGACATGATTGTCAAATCTCAACAAGAGATTGATCATGCCGCCCATCTCAAAAGGGTGTTCGAGCAAACCCAGAAATACAACATGCGACTCAACCGCAAAAAATGCACGTTCGGAGTCCAAGCGGGTAAGTTCCTCGGTTTCTACTTAACAGAAAGAGGAATTGAGGCGAATCTAGATAAATGCCGAGCATTTACGGAACTCCCTACACCCCACTCCAAGAAATGCATCCAAACACTCAATAGAATGTTAACCCCTCTTTCCCGATTCGTCGCCAAGTTCGCTCAACACGCTCTCCCTTTCTTCAAACTCTTTAGGAAAGAGACGAAGTTCGAATGGACTAACGAAGTTCGATGATATCTCTATCTTTCCGTTTCTTTTGATGCGGTCAACACCGTTCTAATCGGGGAAACACCGGAAGGGCAGAAACCAACATACTTCACCAGCAAAGCCCTACAAGGGCCAGAGACGAGATACCAGAAGATTGAAAAGGTAGCCCTCTCTCTCATAATAGTGGCACGAAGGCTAATGAAATATTTCTTGGCTCATACGGTGGACTTTCGAACCGACCAACCCATCAGACAAATCTTGGGTCACCCTGACGTCGCTGGAAGGATGATAAAGTGGTCGCTTGAATTATCAGAATTCCACATACACTACGAATTGAGAAAGGCACTGAAGGTGCAAGTGTTCGCAGACTTCTTAGCCGAAATGACTTTCCCTGGGGAGGAGAACATGGAGGAATGAACTGTCTTCGTGGACGGATCATTCAATCCCAAAGGAAGCAGAGCCGAGGTAATCATTGAAAATAACGAAGGCATCGTCGTGGAAGTTTCCCTTGGTTTATCCTTTCCTGTGACGAACAACACCGTAGAATATGAAGCCTTCTTAGCCGGCCTACGGATCGCCCAAGATGTAGGAGCTAAAAAAGTAAAAATCTTTACTAATTCTCAATTAGTGACTTCCCAAGTTACTGGCGAATACCAGGTAAGAGAGGAGCACCTACAAGAATATGTCCAGCTGGCATTGATAAAAATGAAAGAATTCAAGTCTGTAGAGGTAACTCATGTTCCCCACGAACAGAATACCCAAGCAGACATTCTTTCAAAACTTGCTAGCACACAGACTGCGAACGGAAACAAAACCGTGATTCAAGAAGTCCTCAACGAACCTAGCGTCCAGAGGTAAAAGGCTCAACTCCACGAAGTCAACGCCATCATCAGGATTGAAGACTGGAGGGGACCTATAACCGGCTACATAACTAGCGGAGAACTCCCTTCTGATCCCCACGAAAGAACAAAGCTGAAACGAAAGGTCTGCTTATTCACTTTAGTGGAAGGAACCCTATACAAAAGGGGTTTCATCACACCACTTATCAAGTGTCTGGGATTAAACGAGACCCAAGAAGTCCTCGTCAAAGTACACGATGGCATATGCGGACAACATCTTGGAGCAAAACCTCTCGCCAAAAAAGTCCTACGAGCATGATACTTTTGGCCCACCATCGCCAAGGATTACGTCCACCTATGTGATAAATGTCAATGGCACGGAGATATGCACATTGCACCTCCTATCGAACTGATATCTTTAGTTTCTCCTTGGCCTTTTGCTTGGTGGGGCATTGACCTTCTGGGACCATTCCCTAAAGCTGTTGGGAAATTCAAATACTTGGTCGTGGCAATCGACTACTCAACCAAGTGGATCGAAGTTGAGCCTCTAGCGAAAATCACAGCTAAAAATGTACTTCGTTTCTTCAAAAGAAACATCTTAGCAAGATTCAGAGTACTGACCCTAGTGATCTCCGACAACGGGAATCAATTTACCGATCAAAAATTTCAGTACTACCTGAGAAATATTGGCATCAAACAAAGCTTCTCTTTTTTGTCTCTCTCTCTCTTCTCTCTTCCCACTGCTTTCTCTTCTCTCTAGTTCCTCAAGAACACATGGTGTTCTTCCCCAAGCCCAGACTCTGGCGAGTTTGACGGCGGCAGGAGGGTTCCGGCGTGGTGGCCGACCATAGATGGCTCCGTCGCCGCCGGAACCCTCATTTTTTTTTCTTCGTTCAATTCTTTTCTACTCCTTTCTTTCTTTTTTTGTTTTTTTCTTCTTGTTTCAGACCAAATAAAATTCTAAAAAAAAAACCTAGATCTAGACAACACAAAAAAATGAAAAGAACAATATACCCTTTGAGGTTCATGTTTCGGTTTCTTTTGGTGGTTTGAAGATATTAGATTTGAGGTTTTGTGTGATGTTTGTGACGGCTTGGTCAATCGATTTTAGTACTGGGATTCAGTTGTGAGGTTTCAAGGTTTGATTGAGGTTGTCGATCTGTAACTATGCTTAATCCGTTCTTGAATGTTGTGATTTTGGTTCTGTGGGATTATGAGGTGTATTGGATTGGATTTGGATCGTGATAAAGGTGTTGGTGAGAATTTGTTGATGATGTTGATGCGGAATTGGTTTGGATTTGTGTTTTAGTGACTGTAAAACCTTTCAAGGTTTTGTGAAGAATTTCTTTTCTTTTGAGATTTCTTTTTTTGCAAGTTTTGATTTTTGGCCCCCTCTTATGATTATGTTCTTCTTTCATTCTCATAGCCAGACATTTTTAGGAAAAAGGAAACAATGTTAATGCAATGAAACGCATGAAACGCGTTTGGGAAAGAAAAGGAAAGAAAGTAGGAATTGACCCTGCAATTGTGGCACGGAGAAGGAATTTTTTTTTACGGACCTTGACACATCTTTTTTGGGCATTTTGGACCTAATAAAAAAAGTAACAAAAAAAAGAAAATAAAAACCTAATAAAATAAAATATTAAAACAAAAAGATGGAAATAAAAGAAAATCAAAAAAACTAAAAATAAAAGGACAAATAATAAAAAATAAAGTGAAAAGAGGGCCCAAATCAGAACAAAAAATGAGGTATTTGAAAATACCTCTCTGCCGAAATTTCTCTTGAAAAGTCAAAGACTATTCAGGGTCAAAAGGCATATGAATGTAGGATCTTAGGTCAAAAATTGGGGTATGACAAAGTCCATAGTGTTGGAGCTAAGGGTAAACACGCCACATGGTAGGGACTATGATTTCATTTGTACCTTTATCACGGGTTTTACCAAGTTCTCAAAGTCGTTAACCCCTTCCAAACATTATCGGATTACGGGACTACACCCGGTCCAACAATATTCGCAAGAAAGTCTCGTTTGAGTGTAGTATCGCGCTGCACTACGTCCTAAAAAGACCAAGATGGGTTAATGGTAACTCTAAAGGTCCTTAGCTTCGCGGGAAAATTAAAAGTAATAACGCCTAAACGCGACTACACGCGCCGACATATATAACCTTCAAAAGTCCTCCACTAAGTGTGGTTGTATCACATGAACCAAAACACGAGACTACTCTCGGAATGACACTTTGATTATACCAGCATCCAATCTTAATTGTTTCCCTCAAGCCTGGGTGTAGGACTTACCTCATCACTCACGTGAAAAAAAATAAACATGTAAGCACGTATTTACAAGTAAAATAATGCACAAAGATAAAGAAGAAGAAGATAGGTTTAACCCACTTAGGGGGGATGTCCCCAGTGAGTCGTCATTTCTGTCGCGGTGATTTTTGGATATCAATATATTGATTAGCGTTGACTCGCAATTTTAAGTTCACCACCGAGCTTTTATTTTTTTTCCAAGGAAAAGGGGAAAAGTTCGAATAAGCCCTATTTTTAGAGATTAAAGGTTTGAGGGTTGGTTTCGTTAAGGGAAGGTTTTAGCAACCTAAACGTCTATAGTACTCTATAGGAACCTCTTGTTTTTATTTATCTTGTGCTAAATTTATTTGCTTAAAAATGGACTAAAGTGATGAGTGAAAAGAAAGAAAATGTTTTTGTATTTTGTTGATTTAAAAAGACAAAGTCTTTTGCCTACGTACCCAAAGAGGGATCAAAATCACGTAGTTCGGGGTAAAAAGCCGAGTGATTTGCTTGATTGATTTTAAAGTTTGAAAATGCTTTTAAAGTTAAAAAGAGCCAAAATGGCAAAAAGGTGAATTTGATTGATTTTAATTGTAGAAAATAAAGTCAAAATATGATTAAAGTTGATTGGAATTTAATGTAAAAAAGATGTTCACTTGATTGAAAATCAAGGTTTGTTAAGAAAAATATATTTTTTGAGTTTTTGAATATTTGAATGTTTTTGTGATTTTTGTTTTTCTAATTAAAGTAAAAAATTAAGCGTGATAAAATAAACTAAAGCACGAGAGATTTCATAAGGACGTTGGATCCAAAATGAGCGCCCCCTTTTCCTTGGATTAAACTAAATTACTCATTTTTGTCCTTGATTTTTGATTGGTCTTGACATAAAGTGGAATAAATAAATATGAATGAAATGCAATTTTTCTCATTTATATATTTAGATTGGTTCCTAAATACATTCTAAGGCATAATAAATAAATAAAATAAAATGACAAAGCAATAATAATAAAATAAAATTACAAATGCATGAAATAAATAAATATGCTAAATAAAGCAAAATAAAAGAAATAAAAATGCATGAGGTGACTTAAGGCATTAAATAAATATGCTTAAAAAAATAAAAGAAATAAAAAATGCATGAGATGATGGTGGTCCTAAATAAACTAAAAAGTAAATAAAATAATGAAAAAAATGCACTAATAAACTAAGAGTAAAAAAAACTAAATAAACTAAAAAACATTAAATAAAACTAAAATAAAAAGTACTAAAGTAAAAATGCATTAAAATAAACTAAACTATAAAGAGAAAATAAAGCATTAAATAAACTAAAATAAAAAGAATAAAAAATGCATTAAGATAAACTAAAAATAAAATAAAGCCCCTAAATAGACTAAAATGATAAAAAAGCAATAAAATAAACTAAAAAAAAAACTAGCTAATGTTGCACATATGTATATATGCTTAAAATAGGGGAAAATAAATAAACAAAGCAATAAAGAAAAAAACAAGAAAATAAAAATAAATAAATAGGGGGGTGCAAGCAGTGAGGGGGGGTATGTGCAGTAACAAAAAAAAGGAAACAGAAAGGAATATGAGATTCAGTCAAGAGAGATTGGCCGAGTGATAGTATATATAGGGTTTTTTTTTCTGTCTTTTTCCTCATTTGTACTTAGCTTTCTCTATTTGAAACCACACATCCCCTCTTTCTTTCTTTTCTGGAAAACCGCATGAGGTTTCCGGCGGCCTTGCGTTTTTCGGCACGGCAAAAAAGCTCCTTTTGTTTTAAAAAAAATCTACTTTTTGAAACTTTTCTTCTTTGTTGCTCTTATTCTTAAAATGGTTTTGAAAATAGAAGCTTCTAGGCTTCTAGATCTAAATTTAAAAAGACGAAAATACTACCTCTTGTGTTCTAAAGGTGACGGTTTTGGCTTCAAAGTTTGATATATAGATTTGTATGATATGAACCGAATGGTTCGAAGTTGTTAATTATTTGTGGTGTTTATTGCTGTTCGAATTCGTGGTTATGTGTTGTTGTATGAGATGGTTGTTTGATGTTGTAGATTTTGAGTTGTTGAAATTTGATGTGGTTTGATTCTGTAAAGTATTGTTGGAAAAAAAAAAAAAAGTGTTTTGGTTGTTCTTGACCGAAAATTATGATTCTGGGAATGTGTTGGAATTTTAGGGTTTTCTTTCTTGAAAGATGCGCCTCTCCCCATATAATTTTTTTTACTGTTGTTATATAGTGGAAAAACTTGGAGAAATGTAATAAAAGAGTACTGGGAATGTTAGGGTTTGAGAGCTTGTGCAAAACTGATAACTTTCAGAGTACACAAATTGCCTGGACGAAACTGTCCCTGCCTTGTCATGAAATTCTGGACAAATGAAGGGTAAAATGGACAAATTGACCTGGACTAAAAAAGGACTAAATGACT
>Ga0315913_1006236_pt1 | contig 14417 bp, 2 predicted proteins | sample MpolsnodulesMG_FD_207736 | JGI IMG/M metagenome (GOLD analysis project Ga0315913, IMG submission 207736) | Medicago polymorpha root nodule microbial communities from Los Angeles, California, United States - small nodules | ecosystem: Host-associated > Plants > Roots > Nodule | place: USA... | reverse complement strand
TAAAAGAAAAAATACCAATATAACAACTAACATTTGTCATTAAAAAAAATGTTCTCATTACTCTTTGGTGGGAGTCTTTATCCTTGTTTCTGAGGCAGATTTTTGAAAGAGTCACCGTCGTCCTAATCGTTGCCCTTGTTTCTTTGGGAGTATTTTTTAAAGACAGTTTCGTACTTCCTATTTATCTTTTTCCCTTAGGTCTCTTGGTTTTTGTTTATCTATTTTAGTTTTTCTCAGTGGGTTTTAGTTTGGTCCCCCTCATACAACATTTCCTTTTTTAATAATATTTTCAAGCAGAGTAGTATATGTTGGGGGTTGATTTGGGGTGTCAACTTGGTTGAGATGTCAATCTTCCCTTCGATGTCTCTCTTTGTTCTTGATTAGCAAAAAAAAATTAAAAAATGTTCTAACCAAAATGCGTAAACTTGATTTAGAGAGGTTTTTGCTTTGAAAGGATGAAAAAATATATTGAAACAATTAAATCGAAAGAATGCGAAAGTTTTTAAGAATATCAATATTTTAAGAGATATTTGAGGTAACACGGTTATAAGACTCGATCTTTATAAATAATTTTTAAATCAGATGACTTTTTGTTTGAAATAAAATCAGATGACTTAGTTGTATAATATTTATTTTAAAACTATTTATAACATTTAAAATGGTAAAAAAATAAATTTTTTTTTTCATATTCTTTTTTTTGGTCAAGTTTTTTTTTTTCATATTATAAAATATATATATATTATTTAAAAAAACTATATATTTTTTTGAAAGATATTCTAAACTATATATAAAAACAAAAAATAATATTTTAAAACTAATTCCCTTAAAAAAAAAAATTTCAAAACTAACTAATTGTAACCAAAAATATATATAAAAACAAAAATACTAATATTTTTTATATTATAAAAATACTGATATAAAGTTAAAGCAATCCCAAAACCGCTTTATGCGTTTGCGTTGCAGAAGCTTTAGGTCATGGAAGATCAACCTCCCCCTTCAACTCGTCGTTCCAAGAGGGGTAGACCTCTGAAGCAACCGCCAAACGAAATCGATACTGAAATTTTGCCGGAAGATTCCGAAGAAGCACGTCCGGTTTCTAAATCGAAGCGAAGTCGTGCCAACAAAGGAACTGCTAGGGCTACGCTTAAACCTACTGATCAGACTTTGTTTGAGGCGATCAAAGGTAACGGCAAACTTATTCCTCATGTAGTCAAACTTTGGGTTGAAAGCTATGAAAAAGATCCAAAATCTGCTATCATTGAACTCTTGACAATGCTGTTTGAGGTATGTGGAGCCATATTTCACGACAAAAGGGTTCTCATGCAAGAGATTAACGTTGATGATGTTGTTGTTGCTCTTGTTAACTATGCAAAAAGTGGTGAAGTTGAAAATTATCAAAATTCCATAAAGAAGGAGTTTAAAAACTTGAAAGAGAATCTAGAATCATTCTGGGATAATTTGGTACGTGAATGTCAGCATGGACCTTTGTTTGACAAAGTTTTATTTGAAAAGTGTATGGACTACATCATTGCACTTTCTTGCACCCCTCCAAGAGTTTATCGTCAAGTCGCTTCATTGATGGGTCTTTCATTGATCACATCATATATAACTATTGCTAATATGCTTGGTGTACAACGAGACAGAGACATTACTCGTAGACAATTGGATGGTCAAAAGAAGAAAAAAACCGAGGGGCCTCGGATGGAGTCACTAAATATAAAGTTGTCGGATATGCACGAGAAAATAACATCGCTGGAGGAGATGATGGGAAAGATATTTACCGGGTTATTTGTGCATCGTTACAGGGACCTTGATCCAAATATTAGATTGTCATGCATTGAATCACTCGGTATATGGATCATGTCATACCCATCAATTTTTTTGCAGGATGTATACTTGAAATATCTTGGGTGGACACTGAATGACAAAAATGCTGGTGTAAGAAAAACTTCAATAAGAGCACTGCAAAATCTCTATGAGATGGATGATAACGTACCGTCCCTTGGTTTGTTTACCGAGAGATTTTCTGGCCGGATGATTGAGCTTGCTGATGACATTGATGTTGATGTGGCTGTTCAGGCCATAGGCCTTGTCAAACAACTGATTAGACATCAACTTATTACCGGAGATGAATTAGGTAATTTGTATAATTTGCTGACTGATGATCCTCCAGAAATCAGGCATGCCATTGGAGCATTAGTATATGATTACTTGATTGCTAAAAAATTTAATAGCTCCGAATCAGAATCAAGAGGTGAAAATGACAATTCTTCTAAGGTCCATCTTGAAAGAATGTTGCAGATTCTGGATGAGTTCCCACCCAATCCAATTTTGACTAGTTGTATGATTGATGATGTGTGGGATTACATGAAAGCTATGAAGGATTGGAAGTGCATCATATCCATGCTCCTTGATGAAAATTCATCAATCACCGACGAAAGTAAAACAAACTTGGTTCGTCTCCTGTGTGCATCGGTGAAAAGGGCTGTTGGAGAGAAGATTGTTCCTGCTATTGATAACAGAAAGCAGTACTACAGCAAAGCTGAAAAGGAAGTATTTGAAAATAATAAACAGGATATTACTATTTCCATGATGGAGAGTTACCCATTACTCTTGCAGAAATTTATTTCGGATGAAGCTAAAGTGTCATTGCTGGTCGAGATTGTTTTGTATATGAATCTTGAATTTTATTCTTTGAAGAGGCAGGAACAGAATTTCAAAAATTTCCTCCAGCTTATAAAAGATGCATTTTTTAAGCATGGTGACAAGGACCCTCTGAGAGCTTGTGTGAAGGCAATTAATTTCTGTTGTGTAGAAAGTCGAGGGGAATTGCAAGATGTTGCTCGAAACAATTTAATGAAACTCGAGGATTTAATTGTTGACAAGTTGGAATCTGCAATTAGAGAAGTAAAGGCTGGGGGTGATGAATATTCTCTTCTTGTAAATTTGAGAAGGTTGTATGAACTTCAATTGTCTAGATATGTGCCTATTGATAACCTATATGAAGACATTGTAATCGTGCTACACGATGTTAGGAATATGGAGGACGAGGTTGTTGGTTTGCTGCTTCAGAACTTGTATTTTGATCTGGCTTGGAGTTTGAAGTTTGTACTAGACAGAGAAAGTGTTTCTGATGCATCGTTAAAGACTCTCCTTTCTAAGCGTGATACTTTGTTACAAGAACTTGAGTACTTCGTAAATTTGGTAACTGATGAAAGCAATGGAGGAGATAAAAGTGGAAGTGAACTTGGCGGCAGAGTATGCACAATGCTTGCAGAAACATGGTGCTTATTTAGGATGACCAATTTTAGTAAGACAGGTCTGGAAAGATTGCGATATCGGCCTAATGAATATGTGCTTCAGAAGTTCGAGAAACTTTGTCAACAACAGCTTAATGTTTCAGACGAGGTAGAAGATGACGATGTAAACAAAGAGGAGACAAATAGATGTGCTGTTTTAGTTGGTGCTTGCAAGATGATTTATACTGATGTTGTCCCAAAGGATTATCTTGCTCCGGATATTATTTTGCATTTTGTAATGCATGGAACTGGTGTGGCTGAGATTGTAAAAAACCTGATCACATTTTTGAAAAAAAGAAAGGATGATTTGGCTGCCATTTTTCTTGAAGCACTTAAAAAGGCATACCACCGGCATACTGTTGATCACTCTGGAAATGACGATATGTCATCAGAAAACCCTTTCACAGAATGTAAAAATCTGGCTGTTCAGCTTTCTAGAACCTATATCGGTGCTGCCCAGAACAAGTACAAGTCAGACATTTTAAAACTTGTCAAGGGTGGTATTGATTATGCTTTTGAAGATGCTCCAACACAATTGTCTTTTCTGGAAGCAGCAGTGGTCCATTTTGTGTCAAAACTCCCTGCATCAGATGTGTTGGAAATTAAGAAGGATGTTGAAAAGCGAACAGAAAATGTGAATAAAGATGAAAATCCCAATGGCTGGCGTCCCTATTGCACATTTGTTGAGGTCTTGCAGGAAAAATGTTCTAAGAATGAAGTCTTTCAAGAGGAAAAAGAAGGGGTTTCTGTTGAGCGTCGGGGTCCTCCGCGGGGAAAGAAGCTTTCTTATGACCATAGCTCAAGTGAAGATGAGGGTTCCATTAGTACATCCGAACAAGAGTAAGAGGGCGACGACGTTCCTTTGATACACTCAATCAGGCGCTCATCAAAGTTATGGCCGCTGGGACTTGCTAGGAAGGAAAGCAAATATCAGACAAAGACATCAAGAGCTTCAAACTAGCCTAGCAAAGTTGGAGGAAAAAATTATTTTTGAAATTTGGCACACATTATTTTACCGCACTTTGTTTTTTTTACAGTAATTTACTGCAGCTGTTAAAATTTGGCACACATTATTTTACCGCACTTTAACGTGATACTATTCTTTCTAGTTACTTGGTACCTGTGAAGCCCGGATACAAGATACGATACGGCATCGATATGGAAAAATTTTAAAAATCAAGATACGATACGGCTGTGATACATTAATAAAAAATATTATATAATTAAATGTATAATATAATTATAACAATTTTTTTAATATGCAAATATATTAACAAACTCAAGAAACCAGTCATAGGCTCGTAGAATATCAACATAAATATAAGTAATATTGACGATTAAGATAGTGGTGAATATTGGTGATTAGTCAATTACATACACAATATATCCCAAAAAGAGCACCGTCAGTGCTATACTATATCCAAAAGGAACATTGTTAGTGTTATAGTAATATAAAGTTTTTTTCTTATTTTTTTTAAAGAAAAAACAGAAATCAAAATAATATAAAATAAAATTTATATTATCTGATACTTTTATGATACGTATCGGGAAGTATCGGATAATATTTTTTAAAAAAATAAAATTTAATCATCCGATACTCTTCCGATGCGTATTGGGAAGTATCGGACAGGTATCGGCGCAGGATACGCATGAGATACAGTACGTCATCTATTTTGAAGTATCTGGGCTTCATAGCTTGGTAAGGTTAATCATCCATACTTTTTAATGTTTTAACAGCAATAATATTAAGTCAACAATCCTCTCAAGCAGGAGATAGATCAGGCGAACAGCAAACATCACAGCAGGCCCTGTACCTGTAACGCAGCAGGGAAAAAACAAGCAGCAAACAGAAGCTCCAACATAAAGTGGCAGCTGAACCTCTACGTGTGCTACATGCTAAAACACCAAACAGCAGGTGAAAAAACAAAATGGCCTAGCCAAAAGCACACAGGCTGAAGGCAGCAACCTCTCCTAAACCCCCACTAAAAACACCCAACAAACCCAAATCAAGCTCCTAGGCAAAAACGAGGGTTCCAACACCACTCATAAAATAAACATCCGCAATTTTCAACCTAATCATATTCCATTGCCACAAAATCACCTTGATTTGATCCACCATGTCGTCGACCTCAAGGATCTTATTGTTACAAATCCGATTGTTTCTCATAGTCCATGCCACCCAAACACCCCTCGTCTAAGCTTCTTCGACCGAACCTCCCTAGACCAACAAATGACATGAATGAAAAGATTTGGAGAGATGATAAAATTAAAATTCAACCATTTCATTATTTCATTACCTCCCTCCAAACCTTTGAAGTTAATCATCCGTACTTGTATATAACCAGCGGAAAAACGGCACTGGAGTGTACGGTCTTTCCGTTTTTTTTATCGCGCTAACACATACAAATTATGAATGGTATTTTATATAAATTTTGTAATTTGGCACATATTAATTTAGTGCACTTGTTAATGTGGAATTTAGTAACAAATAAATATTTATTTATAACTGTAGTCTGTGAAAAAAATTATTCCATCTCTTTTTGTATTTTAAGAACTTATATTAAGTTCAAAGAATAAAATATAATTAATATATTTGAATTTGATCAAAAGTGTATTTGAAGGACGTCCTTGTATTAACGAATTATTATCTAGTGATATGAATTGAATTTCTTCTTCTTCTTTGATTTTGTGCTTTTAGTATATTTCATAACACGTTATCAACACGATGCTCTAACCATTTGAGATTCGATTATTTGGAAGATATAATTTTGTTTGAAAGAAGAACTAGGGCATATAATTCGGTAACATTGACTGATTGTTTGTGGTAAGCCTTTTGAACCATTTTTTTTAGTTATATAATTATAATATTTTACATCTCTGTTAGAAAACAACATTTAGATAACCAAGAGTAAGAAGGTTCTAATCTCATTCATATATGTAGTTATATAATTTTTCTGGCACATAAATTTTATTGAAAAAGTTATTTGACTTGTATAATTATCATATCTTCCTTTGTTTATCCATGTTAAATTCCAGAAGAATTTAACACCGAAGCTTTTGTTAGTAAGTTGTAAAGGAAAATATATATAAATTTAAAAGACATAAACTATCAAGCTTTGGTTATATATCAAACTACTATAAATTTATGTAAGTTTTAAATTACTACTTTCTTAACTCGGACAATTATGAATGTTTATGTTATATTTGTATGTTTATGTGAAATTCTTTTTTAAGTTTAACTTGATTGTATTTGTTTAACCAATTATTTTCATCTTTATAATTATGGTTAACTTGATTGATCTATATTTACATTTTTGCATATAATTATTGTTGAAAAATTTCTTTGACTTGTACAGTTGTCATATATTCTTTGTTTATTCTTGTCGAATTTAGAAGAATTTGCATTGAAGTATCCCTGAAGGATTATAAACAATAAAGAATTGTTCTTGATCATTATGAAGATCATGAGTATATAATTCCTAAAGATTTAAAAAAAAAAATTAGATTAAAGCATCCTTGAAGGATTGCAAACAATCAAATTTTTATCATTGTTTACGAAGGTTTGAAAAATATATAGTTCTTGAAGAACTAAATATTTAATATCCAGCATCCTCAAAGGATAGCAAAAATTACCATCTTCCTTGGTGTAGATAGATTTATGGTTGAAAATAAGATCTATTTTATCTTTGTATAATTTTTAAAATAAAAGTATTGAAGAGCTACACGTTGACTATGTAATATAGTTCTTCAAGATTTATTTTTTTAAGGATCCCTAGAGGACCGCTCGAACAAGGAATTTTCTTGATCATTCTTTATGAAGACTTGAGATATAGTTCTTGAAGAACTAAAATTTAATATTAAAGCATCCCTAAAGGATTGCTCAAAGAATGAATTTTTTTCCCGTTGTTTATGAAGATTTGAGATATAGTCATCTTCAATGGGAGATCCTTACTTAACAAGGACTACTTCCGGTTAAGGACCCTCCATTCGAGGAAGAAAAAATGAGTCCCTATTAAGGAACAAGTAACTATATAAGGACTCTCTTTCTCCTAGGTAACTAACGGGTCCCATGTTTAAAAGAAGTAATAAAATATGTACTATTTAGTTCCACTTGCAAAAGAAGTTATATTTGATCTTTTTTTTTAGAGGAGTAATATTTGATCTATTTGTCATCATTTTAAATAAAATGTAATTCATGCTAATTATTATTATTATTATTATTATTATTATTATTATTATTATTATTATTATTATTATTATTATTATTATTATTATTATTATTATTATTATTTTTTAACGAAGGAATGTAAAATTTGTAATGTTAATTTTTACATTTTCAAATTATTAACAAATGTGGTAGAAATTTAAGTTCATGCGAATAAATAAATATTTTATAATTTAATTTTTTTTGAAGGATTATAATTAAATATTATGTGGTAATTTATAATTTAATAAATAAATTATTTTTGTTTAATGATGTAAAGTTAGTGGGGCCTATTTAAGTACTTTTCATTGGAGTCCTTATTACTGTACTACCATTGGAGTCATTTAGTCCTTAATAGATACTTTTATTAAAATATTATAAATAAGTGATGTGTAACGTGAGGTCCATTTAAGTAGTCCCTATTAAGGTAAACAAGGAATTTTCTTGATCATTCTTTATCAAGACTTGAGATATAGTTCTTGAAGAACTAAAATTTAATATTAAAGCATCCCTAAAGGATTGCTCAAAGAATGAATTTTTTTCCCGTTGTTTATGAAGATTTGAGATATAGTTCAAGAAGAACTAATAACTTAATATCAAGCATTCATGAAAGATTGCAAAATAAAACTATTGTGATATCCTTTGTCATTGTTGATAGAGGTTTGTGATTGAGTTCCTGAAGAACAACACATTTAAAACATGATAGAATTTTATAAGATCTCTTTTTATAGAGAGAATATGAGACAATATGTCTATTTCTATGTCATTCGAAATAATCCTGAAGTAGCAAAATAAGTGAGTATCTTCAAGAATATTTTTTACAAATTTGTCACATTTGTAATTGAACAAAGAGTGGCTCTTGATCAAAATGGTGAAAGGTCGCATTGAACGTCATTCCCAGAAGTTGGTTCATACTATTTGTTTAATATAAGCAATGTTGTGATTATGGTAATTGATTTAGTAGAGTCTACTATTGATACAATACATGTCAAGATCATAAAATTTCATTAGTATGGACTTAGATCATTTGGGAAATTAGTGTTTGATCAATGATTTTCTAGATACGATCATATTTCTACTATATGGATTGAAACCTGCAATATTATTTCCTTATTCTATGATCAAAGTTTGGTTATGATTTTCTTCTTTCTTATTGCATAAGACTTCTAGGAGGCCTGAATTATAATGTAAGCAAGCACAAACTCTTTTTTACATAAATCTTAAAAACATCTTCTATGATTTGACGTTCTCTTATTTACTTCTAAATCCTTCAAGATTATTATATGTTAGATATGTATATTTTCTTATGAAATAAATTTATTTGATCCTGATCTTACATATAATATAAAATTTAGAGATATAAAACTTGGAAATATGTCTTACTGACAATACGTGATGTCTAATTACTCACCTGATAAATACGTATGATTTATAAAGTTTTATTTTTTGAAAAAATTGTGTTTAGTTCTTTTTATATTTGATATATCTATTATAATGTAAAAGATGATTCAAGGCTTTAAAATATTTATTATATAATTTCATTTGAACATAATTATTTTGTTGTTCATTATTGTTTCAAATGGATTAAAACAAAATTAATCATATATTATTGCAAACTAGATGTTTACAAATCATGTTTCAAAAAGCCCACTCTGAATGTATTAAACAATCCCTTATGTTTACAAATCATGTTTCAAAATGCCCACTCTGAGTGTATTAGATAATCCCTAAAGAATTTCTTAAATAATGATTCATTTTGATCATTTGTGATATATTTCTCAAAGAACTACAAGATCAATGAAGACTCCTAAAGAATTGTAATATTGTTACATGAAGGGACAAAGTTACACATTGAGTTTGAATTATATTAATCTAAGTCTCATAAAAATTCATTGAGTTTTAAGATAGTTATCTAAATGGATATCATATTGAAAAAAATGGAGATATTAAATATCTCTATATTACAAGATAACTGAAGAAAATAAGTGTAGTGAAAAAGTTATTTTTGTCTTTGATTTGACTACACTTATAATATTGCAATAGAAACACACATCATTGTAAATCAGAAGTTTACATATATTAAATTTAACGTTGGCAAGACCAGTTGGGTTATCTGAATCTATTATGATTCTTCAATCTAGTAACTTGTGTGTGTTACTAGTTCCCAATGAAAGTTGACAATTTAAAAAGAATGAGTTTCTCACTTCTATGAGATGATATTTAAATTAGTGCACTAATCATATGAATCATTTGAATATTATATGATTTGAATCGATACATCAACTAAATGATCACATGTGTATTGACAACCAGAAGTTTGTGAGATTATTATGTCAACAATTTGACTAAGAGTTTATTTTCTGAACTTTTCAAAAAGTATTTGATAAGTATCATTCGTCAATTGAAATTGACATTGAACGTTTGCTAGCATATGCTCATAAAAATGGACTTATCCATTCTTTAGACGTCTAAAATTAATTGTATGATTGATACTTATGAGACCATACCTTATAAAATTTAGTTTGGTTATGAGACTATATCTTATAAACTCTATTTTGGGAGTCAATAATCTTGTATGTTGAGATATTGATTTGCATCAAGCCAACACATTACTATATATAAGTCCTCCCCTTAATTTATAATTGGTTTTAGGTTAACAACCTGCACTAAGATAAATCTTGAAAGAATATTAAAAAAATATATTCGATATGAATCTCCATCTATCATTAATTATGTTGAGCCAACTTATTTACAGCCCAGTAGGCTGATTATCAATTAATGCATGGATTAGTTTTCCCAATATCGGGGGAGATAATAAGCAGCTGAAAATGTGAACCTGAAGTTCAGATAAATTAATTTGAAAGGAAATATTATTGCGCCAACGTGCCTGTCTTTTTGTTCTTTTTATTTCGCTAACGCATGAAAATTATGAACGGTATTTTACCATTTAATATAAAATTTTGATTTAGATTTAAATTATAAGTACAAATAATTATGACTGTCAAAATGTACTTATAACCAACCATGGCTGTCTACCCTCTCATCTTATTGCGCTAATGTCTATAAATTACGAACAATTGTTTTTATGAAATTTTGATTAAAATTAATTTGATTTGGATTAAAATTGTAGATATAGAAGTTAATAGATACTTTGTACTCATATTGTAACAAACTATACTTGTATTTTTCAATGATGAAAACAATATAACAAATATAATATCTTTAAAAGAATATAACAAATATAATATATATTCTACATTCTTTATAATATATATTCTACATTCTTTATATATGGTAGAGATATACTTGATCTAGTTTGTTACACATTTATTTAGGGATAAAGGAAAAAACTGGACACATACTCATATTAATTTTTTTTTTTTTTTGAAAATATACTCATATTGTGTTTGTTACACGATATATTTTGTGTGGTAACAAAAAAAGTTGTATTTGTTACACTTTTTTTAATATTTGAATTTACTTTTATTTACTTGTATGTGTGCTATTTTTATTGAAAATTGAGACTAATTTTAGAAGAATAAAAAACCAACCAAAAGAGCCAAAATAAACTATTTTCTATATATCTATACTATTTATAAAGAAAACTATTCTTTTCCACAATTATTTATACAAGTTTCTTGTGCAGCAAGTCTTACTTATCAGAATGGTGAATTAATAAATTTTGAAATTACTTATCAGCAATTATTTACTACTACACTACCAATAAATTTTGAAATCAATAAAATCAAAGATCCCACGCGTCCCGCGTTTGAGTTTAAATAGAAGATTATCTCCTGAAATTAATCACGAGATTAACGTGATTATTCGTTTTCGTAAAGTCACAGCGGTTTCGCAGTTCCTTCGTGAAAACAAGAAATTAACTTGTATATAAGTAAACAAAAAATCACATTGGAAAAGCATCGATCGTTCACTGTAACTGTTTCATTGAGTGAAAAGCGAATTAGGGTTTATCATGGGAGGGTGTTTCTCAGATATGAAAGGAGCGAAACAAGCAGTGGGAGGTATTGCTCCTGGAACCAACACCAATGACGCCGTTGATTTCTTCTACACGGCTCAAGGTTTTCAGCCATTGTTTACCAATTTTGAGGTATGTACGATTTATAATCCATCATCTATGTTTATGGTGTGTTAGTGTCTGTGTCCGTGTTGTGTCTGTGATGTGATGTCGTATCAGTGCTTCGTTAGCACCGACACTTCTGATTTATGGCATGTCATATGTTGGTGTGTCTGTATCTCGTGCTTCATTGATTTTGTAAAATTAATTTTAAAGATAGCTTGAATGCGAAGCTCCTCTATAACATCCATACTTCTGATGGGATGTCTGTTCGATGCCCAACACGCATTGTAGTCAAAATCCCGACTTAAATCCTAAAATTCAGGATTTTGACTTTCTTCACCTTCAACGACTTAAATCCATAGTAGAATCCCAAAATAGGCAAAGTCCATCGATTTTGATTTTGATTTTACTACTATTTCTTATTTCGATTCTACAAAAGTAGTTGAGTAAAATCCTTTAATTTTGGTTGCGATTTTAAGATTGTCAATTTTGCTCTTCTCTTTCGACCTGAAGCAATATCCTGATTTTGACAACCTTGCAACACGCGTAGAGTTGTGGTCGTGTCCAGTGGTCGTGTCTGTCCATGCTTCATAGATGGATGTGAAGTGGCTTATGTCAGAACATGTTGACGAATCCATTTATAGTTAAAAATCTGTAAATTCTAACTTTAAATTAGAATAATTCTAAACACAAAATCAATTTCAATCTACATCATCCAAACATGTCATAATCAATTTTTATAAGTTTGGAATTAATTTGAGTTTGTGAGACCCAACGGTAATTGTTTCCATCAAATCAATTATGATATGGCTGAACTATATTGTTAGGTTCTGAATTCTTTTTTCTGAAAAGGGTTAATTTCAAAACTATGAAAATCAGTGTCCAATTAAAGAAATATTTTTTTATATCTTTTTTTTTTTTTATAATCTTAATAAATTAAATTAATTTTTACATAAACATGTATTCATGTTATGTTTAGTCCCTGATATTACATTTCTGATTCTGCTTCTAGTCTGACCAAAGTATTTTTGCGAATGAAGAATTAGTTTTGAAAGTTTCTCTGTCTGATTATTTTGGCTTTATTTTTATTTATTTCAAATAGACTGTGTTATAAATTGTTTTCATGTAACTTGGAACAAATTGGTCAATTACTTATGGTATTCAAATCTTTTGCTGCAGTTATCTCTTTCAGCATGTAACTTACTTGATCTGGACATTGTATCAAAGGTAACTTCCTATACATAAGAATGCATATGCGATTTAAAATGACCTGAAGTGGTTGCTATCTTTCAGCATGTAACATGTTTATTTTTTGAAATTTCAGAGTGATCCTATGGCGGTGGTATATGCAAAGAAAGGAGACGGCAAATTGGAAGAATTAGGACGCACTGAAGTCATCACGAACTGTTTGAATCCGGAATGGATAGAGAAAATTAATATTGCATTTCATTTCGAGATTGTGCAACCACTTGTGTAAGCTATTCTTCATGTGCCTATATAGCAATGAGATTATGAGGTTTGTTTCTGATTTGTTTTACTAACTTACTCTCCCTCATTTTGCTTCTTTCAGATTTCATGTGTATGACATTGACACATCATATCATGGTGTTCCCACCAAGGTTTGTAAACCAATCAATATAATAAATCTGTCTTTTAAACATTTTATGATTAATTGACGCATGAGTTTTCCCTGTACTGTTTTCTCAATCAGAATTTCACTATTAAATATTTTATATTATGGTAAAATAAAGGGCCAACTTATAGCCTGCTAAGTTCTTGACAGAAAAAACTTCAGCTATAGGGTATTTTAGTTTGGAATAAAAATTTGTGACGGCGTTGGCGAAGTTTGTATACTTGAAAATTGAATGTTTGAATATGTTATGTTACCTGGTGCAGACACTAAAACTGAATGATCAAGAATTCCTTGGAGAGGTTAGCTGCACTTTATCGGAGGTCAGTAACTCAGTAAAATATATTATACACTGCAGTATTTCATTTGTTTGTAATAAATCTGTCATTAGATGACAAACACACATTTCAGTAAAAATTTTCTCATTATTGGAATTTCTATTTTGGTATATTAAATAAATACTTCTATGTTAATAAATCAGTCTCTTTAGTGAGATCACCATTAATTTAATTTAGTGATAAACTCTACATACATTTAAAGTTACAAACACGCATTTCAGAAACACACACACAGACACACGCACATGTAGCTGGTTAGCTTAATTATAGCTGCTTGCTAACTCTGTTGTTTATGGGCATGTCTATATTATCGAACAGATTGTGACCAAACAAAGCAGGAGCTTAACCTTAAGGCTTCAAAACAAAGGAGGGAATACTAGTGAAAGAAATCAAGGGGCAATTACCATTCATGCCGAGGAAACAGTTGCTGCAAAGAATGCTGTTGATATTATCTTCCGTTGCTCTCACTTGGATAACAAAGACATTTTTTCTAAAAGTGTACACATTCAATACCTAGCTTCATCATATATGTTCTATATTTAAGTGCATATTTAGTTTATTTTTTCTTTTAACATTCTGAAGACTTGTCACCGTGTTTTTTCTTGCAGGATCCTTTTCTAAGGATATCAAGAGTGGTTGAGAGTGGAGGTTCTGTTCCTATTTTCCAGACTGAAGTTATAGACAACAATTTAAATCCAAAATGGAGACCACTTTGTCTTAATTTCCAGCAGTTTGGAAGTAAAGTAAGCGTTCGATCTTTGTGCACAATATCACTACTAAAAAAACAAAAATTAGTGAGGGATATTTAGTGAGGGAAAACGTGAAATCCCTCTCTAATTCCGTCACTAAATTTTGCGACCAAGGAATT
>Ga0315913_1006232_pt1 | contig 14420 bp, 5 predicted proteins | sample MpolsnodulesMG_FD_207736 | JGI IMG/M metagenome (GOLD analysis project Ga0315913, IMG submission 207736) | Medicago polymorpha root nodule microbial communities from Los Angeles, California, United States - small nodules | ecosystem: Host-associated > Plants > Roots > Nodule | place: USA... | reverse complement strand
TTTGATTAGGAGTTTAGTTTGTCCAGATGAATTTGGCTATTTAAATAATTATATTTGCTTATTTGTTATTTTTTATTTTCTGTTTTCATTATTAATTATGTTTGTTGACTTGTGCTTTTTTCCCTATGGATCGTTCAATTCAGGTCTTTGTAGACTTAGATTTGAAAGGAGCTCCGTTGATGAATTCTCATATTAACATCCTTTCCGAGATTTCTTCATGGTCGCGGTAACACGACTCGTCGTCAAAGGTAGGCTGAGTTCTTCCATTTTGAAATTCAATTGTCATCGTCGTTGCTTTCTCTCCCCCTCCTTGGTGATTCCTTGTTAGTTTCAAATTCCACTTGTTAGTGCAGGATTTTAATTTTTGGTATTAGATGGATTTGATATAATAAAATTTCTATTCTTTCCGATATTACTGTGTGCTATTAGAACTGACTATGTTTGGTGTGGTTTGTGGATCTTGATTGAACACATGAAGCCTTTATTGTAATAAACATGTCTTCATCAATCCCTATATGATCTGCTGATTATGAAATTACATAGGTAGTTAGGTACATACATCAGTTTGGAATTTAGCTTCGGCTCTACCTTATTTAACAAATTTATCATTTGTAAAATATATGCTTGTAATATTATGGTTCTTTGGACTTACAACTCAATATCTTTCGACTTAATGCCACCGTTTTAGTTTGTGTTGCTACAATTACAAACCTTGGAATTTAAATGCATCCTGCTTGAATATTTTTATTATCTTGGTAGGATTCTATTGTTGAAAAAACAAAACAAGGATTCTTTGTTCCACAAGGACGTGAAGAACTCTGTGCAAGTTTGATTTTGGAAAGACTTTGATGTAATTTAATTATGTCAATAACTATGCTTTGAAACAATGTTTAACTTTTCTTTAGTTTTATGATATTGTAACTTTGGATTTGTTTGATATTGTAACAATGACAAGTTTGATATGAAATTTGATCATATGATATTTCATATTAGTGGCTATGTTCTTGAAATTTTTTATTATAATATTAAATCCAGTACCATAATTGTGTTTAAAAAAAACAGAGAGATTTTAAATGGGGTGAACCGATTTAAATTATCAGATTTTGACTCTTGTTAACCTTTTTTAAAGGTGTTCAACCGATTTAAATTAAATGATTTTAAATGGGGTGAACCGATTTAAATTAAAAGATTTTAAATCGGGTAAATGGTGGAGACTTAAAATCAAAGACAGTTTTTTAAATCGGCCACCTATAAGTCGGATCTTGAACCGATTTAAAAAGTCATTTTCACCCCATTTAAAAAGCGTTTTTTGCACTAGTGAGTTAAATATCGAGTTGAATTTTGAACATTGTCCAAGTAGGCTCGGTTCATTGTCAGTTCTACATACAAGTGAAGTTGATGCGGTCTTGAAGTTTTACTCTTGAAGACTATACTTCGAGACTATCTTGCTAAGATTTTATATGTAACGAATGAATTATTTATTTATTCATTTAAACCCTAATAATTGTATCTTGGGCTTATGTTTAAGGTGTACTAAAGTAATAATTTGGTAACTATAAAAGTCAACTAAAGTTAGATAAATCTTTGGTCAACAAAGGTTTGGGATTATTTTGCACTAGCTTTGAAGATTCAAAAGAGGATACCCACACGGTTCTCTTTCTTCAGTTAAGTGATTACTTTGTTAAGTTTATTGATGTCTCCCCACAATTTCGCAGGTGTCTTTTTACTGCTTACATTGATACCCACACTGTTTATCAATTTCAATTGGATCCTAAAAGCAAACTGATGGCATGGAAGAAATGGGTTTTAATGATCCATGACCTCTTGCCATTTATCTCTCCATGGATTCCACGATTCATAGCAAGCATATGATCTATGATCCAAGCATCATCACACCAATTTTTCATCAACATCAGAGTTCATTACTGATCTACCATGCTTGGAACTTCATGTTTAGCAGGAAAAGTTGGGAAAAATCAGAGGTTAGCCTTTCTTTCCATTGATTCCCAATGTGATTTTTCCAAAGTGATGATGTGTAATGTAATTAATGCAGCCCATCTTGTGATGCCAATCAGGGTCACTATACAACTTAATTTAGGGGTCCATCAGTCAAGGATTGGCAGGGTAAGAGGTACTAGGTGGAGGCATGTTTGGTGGCATGCCCTTTCCTTTACTGTGATGTTTGTATTTAAGTTGTTATATGTGAACTTTCTGAGAGGAAAAATTCTTCACTGGAAATCATTGTGGCAATCCCTTAATCTAAGGCACAATCAGACTGTAATAAGGAAACAAAAGCAAGGAGGAAGAGGTGATAGGCGAATTTGGAGGCCCTTTGTTTCCTTTTTCAGTATGTCTGTGAATGGAGGATCTGGCAAGTTAATTGGTGAAGATTTTGATAATACTGAATGACAATGTTTAAAGAATTCCCTCAACTTCTGGGTGGTAATTATACAGGATGGAATTTTCATGCCTATCAGTAAACTAGAAGTGTGGCACAATAACTCCCAACATTCCTTTATCATCATAACAATCAACTATCCCACATCAGTTTTTGTGTCACATTCATTAGTTCAAATCAAAATTTGATCCTCTGGCAAGATTTTTGTTCATAGAATTAATTTTTATTATTGGCATTCATGACACAGAATCAAAAAACATTATTGGAAATTATGTCACAGTTTACCCTCTGATGACATGTCATCTTACGTTATTCTTAACATGTTTTTCAGTCTTTTCAGTAGGTTTTACCAGCAAAACATAGGAGTATTAGAGCAATTGTCTATGATTTCGGGACATTTGTAATGTTTTCTATATTTTCAGGATGGAATTATATATGATGGAATTTTCATGCCTATCAGTAAACTAGAAGTGTGGCACAATAACTCCCAACATTCCTTTAGCAACATAACAGTCAACTATGTCCCACATCAGTTTTTTTGTGTAACATTCATTAGTTCAAATCAAAATTTGATCCTCTGGCAATGTTTTTGTGTCATAGAATTAATTTTTATTATTGGCATTCATGACACAGAATCAAAAAACATTATTAGAAATTATGTCACAGTTTACCCTCTGATGACATGTCATCTTACGTTATTCTTAGGAGTATTATAGCAATTGCCTATGATTTCGGGACATTTGTAATGTTTTCTATATTTGAGTCTGTAATCAAAGTTTTCCCGAAACATAGAAATTTTAGGGTGTTCTTGATGTAATTCACGAAGAAATCATGCAAATCGGCAAAGCAAGACATCAAAGTATTTATGTGGTTCTTGGGAAGACGAAGATTGAAGATGAAAGAGGTCTTAGAAGACGTTACAGAGGGGGGGATTCTATTCCCAAGTTCCAAAACACTAAAGTTACCATGTGCAACCAAGTAGTTATAGGTTTCTAAGATGAACTCCTATTTATTTTGTTAGATAATTATTTAATTATATGTTGTTTATTTATTTATTTTATGTTCGTTATTTAGTTTTGTTAGTCTAGGTTTAATTATGTAGTAGGCGCAACCCTAGATTAGATACTTAGGTTGTGACAGGGCCTAACATTGTTATTACTATCAAGATACTTATATATTGATATTTATGTCCTTATACTATAATAATTATCTGTCTATAAAGTAATGGTAAATAGTTAGCGAAAGATACCGAAAGTGAGTTGACCCTAGCAGTAAGTACATAGGAGGTGACATTACTAAGACTAAGTAAAATCTGCTGAACCTAGGAGGTAACTAGTGAAAGATTAAGGAAACAAGTGGTTGCTTGAAGGAAATAAACTGAACCCTAATAGAACCATTCTTCTTGACCCTTGGTAAGGTAAACGCTGATAGGGCTTCCCGTTTATAGAACTACCGAGAGGGAGAGTGTGAGTTGAGATACCTAAGACTCATGGATGGGCTAACCTAATGGAACTTTGGCACTTCATAGCCTTAGGGAAAACTAGAAGGCCAATTTAAGTTCATGCTTCAATTACCTTTGAATTAACAAGACCCCACACGTAAAGATCACCGTGTGACCAGCAGGTGCAGTTAGTCATAGGAGGGATAACCTTTAATCAACTAAGAGAGTAAGACCCCACACGTAATGATCACCGTGCGATCAATAGGTGCAACTTGACGACCGATTAGGATAGAAACGTCCCACGACCTCATCACATAGATAGTTCACTTAGAATAACTAGATGCAACATGTATGTTAATTTAATATCCAACAAATAAATAGGGGGGATTCGAAGAATCATCTAACCGTTGTTACATTTATGCAACCAAAAACAGGTAACTTGTTATGTTGCAAACAGATAAAAATTGCAAATCTGTTAACCCTTATCTCTTTATTTTATTATCAAACTTAAAATAAGTAACGCGAGTTGTTTAGACGAAACGACAATCTTTGTGGATACGATACTCACTTATCACTTTATTACTTGGTAAACGATTTGGTGCAATTGCCTAATCTGACCATCAAGTTTTTGACGCCGTTGTCGGGGATTGTTGATATTTTCGACTAAGCAATTCAAATTACTTATTTCTATCTATATTTTTCTATCATTTATTTTTCAGCCATTTATTTTTCTGCAATTATTTTTCAGTTTTCAAAAATTCAAAAAAAATCAAATATTTCAAAAATACTAAATATATATTCCAATTGACTCTGTCCTACTAAGAACTTTGTGTAGTTTGTTTTATGCGTAATATCAAAACAGATGTTCTGCAATTTGATCCAAACATAGACAAAACTGAACGAGCACTTCGGAGAGCAGCCCGGATTGCAAGAGAAGAGGCAGAGCAAATGATCCTAATTCAAGACCATCAGACGAGTCAGAAATGGGAGATAGCCCTTGCATAACTCTAGGAGACTATGAGAGGCTGGATAACTTGGAAAAAGTGTCACTTGGGTTTCAACCAGCAAACCCGGTAGCGTTTGATTTTAAGAATAGTGTTTGACATAGCTTATATTTGTGATTAAGACGATGTTTTGATGGATGTCGGTTCTATATAAACTACATACTTATTTTTCATTTCTTTTAATCAATTTAGTATAAATTAAGTCATTAATTTCAATTGTAAAAATGAAGAGGACCATAACATTACTACCAAGAGATGACATCCATCGTTGGATTTTTAAATATTGTTTAAGTATTAGTTTACTGTTGACTATTGTTCTTTTTTTTTTTTTGTGATTTCATTGTTTGAGGGAACGTTGTTGTTTTTTATCGTCTTGATACAACATTATTTGATTTTCCGTCTTTTTGTTTTGTTTGTTTAGTTAAAATTGACATATAAGCTTTTATTTATTATAAATTCAATCAATATTACAATCTAAAAGTATAAGTATTTCGTAAATAATATATATATATATCTTACATTTTTTGCTACAACTGCTTTGAATTTGTGTTCTTTTTTATTTTTTTCCATGAAAGAATAAATATAGTTTTAATACTAATAAAAAATAAAAAGGAAAATGTAATTTGTGCCTTTAAGGGCACAACATGTTAAGAAAACCAAATGTAAAAATATAATATTAAAAATTGTGCATTTTAACATTCAAAAAGTTTAAAAAATTATTTTCTCAATGGAAAATTTATCTTTCATCTCAATTTATAATTCTTAATTTGTGTCTTTAAAACACAAGTTAGTCTTATACAAAAGAAAATTCATCACATGGGTATGTGAATTATTTCATGTCTCTAACCCATCGAGCACGAACATCTCTGACAATTGAGATAGAGCCATCGAACGTGGTCTTAGAGGAGGCCTTAATTGTGGCAGTCTAAAAAAGAAAGTGTATTTGAGCCTTTCATGCATTTATGAGGTCTTCCATGTTATTGCTAGACCTATATGCCGACGTAATGAAATTACGAAGTCAATGGAACCCATAATGTTTACTACATGAGCTCAAATTTGTAACAAAACACCATACTCTTTTTCTGCTGAACAATGCCAACCCCATGCTTGCAATTAAAGGCGCCATCATTTATTTGTATATCTACTGGCAGAGTCATCTATACTTAAATTTATGGGGATGTCAATATAATGGATTGTTCGGGGAAGGGATCATCGCATAGTGAAGAGAAGAAATAAATTTTGTATTACAAAGATAAATATTCAAACTTTTAATTAAGATATTCCATCAACACTCCGTTTGTCACTATTTCATGTATGGGTAAAATAAAATAAAAGATTTAAAAAGAACTGATGATTCAAATAGTAAAAATGATTATCTCATAAGGAATGGAAGATGTTTCAATGTTTCATGCACATTCATACACCCAAATAACACATCAAGAAAAAAAGTAGAGAGGACGGTGTGATAGATGTCAAAAAATTATGTGTGTCAAAAAGAAAACGTAAAATAAACAAAAAAAATGTTTTTGGAACACAAATATAACACTTGGGGTCCTACGATGAACAATACTTTTTATTATAGAAGGTAATTTTTGTTAAACATTTTTTTTTTACCCTTAATTAATTTTACAATTAAATTAAGCACAAAATGTATGTTGTTAACAACTTTTGAAACATAAATTTCATTAACCACTTTGATCATTTCGTCAATCACAAAAAAGCAAAGCATTAACAACATATAGAGTAATGAAATTGATTAAAGACACGACGAAACTTGAGTTACAAAAATCCTCCTCTATAATAAAATGAGTTTTTTTTAAATAAAAAAAATTGAAAAATACTAAAAGAGTACATGTGTCGAATTTTGGTGTCCAAATTGTGTGTTTCAACAGCATTGCTTGCTTGATAAACGAAATGAGAAATGAGAAATAAACTGAATAAAAATAAAAAAATAGTGTTGGGTGGGTAAGTTAAGGTTAGATGGAAATGAATGATATTGAGATATAGGTTGCATGTATATATATTATTTAAGATGATGAAGTCACCCGCACGGTAGCACTGTCAGTGTACCAGTAGTGAGTCAGAGAAATGAAGCTCATTTGTCTTTTCTTCTATATATGATGAAGCATTGGAGACAGTGTTTCCGTTCTTGTTTGTTGCTATTCACCCTTTCACTAAATACTTCAAACACTTCTTCTCCCACTCTTCTTTCAGCTTTCTACCACATTCTTGTGTAAAGCTATTACACTATCAGTAAGTGGCTACTGTATCTTCAAATTATTTATTTATTTCCTTATTTAGAATTCTTTTTTTCATCATTTCTTATATTATTCTAGCTAGAAAAACTCTAAGTTTTGTAAATCATATTATCTTATTATAAATATATATTTTTCAACTGTACAAAGATCATGTGTATGAGCCGTGTTTAATGGATCACTAAATTAGAGCTGAAAAAGTATCAGTGCAGGTCACATGCTTATTTATTTAAATGCGTGTACATGAAAGCTCGGTTTTTGAAGAGGTAAATTAATATTGACTCCTTTTACTTTTCTTTTCTTTTTGTGTTCATTTGAAGTGAAGCCATTCATTTCAACTCTCTCCTTTTGAAGAGAACAAACCACACAAAGATCTTCTTAAACTTGTTACTTCTTCTCTTCAAGGTGATAGTTTAATTCTGTCATTATTTATTATCTTTTTTCTTTCTTTCATGCAATACCTTATTGCTAGATATTACACTATTTCATTGTCTTATTATAGAAAACAAAATTGGTTTGAATTAGAATGGGTTTTGTTATTACAAAAATGTTTTGGAAATATGCATTAATAATACACATATATACTTGCAATTGTACTAATCCTTTTGTGTGATGATAGATATATTCAATTTTTATACTTCGAAAACCAACTCGTTGAGCTCATGTGGTTAAAAATGAACTTTGGTACCATTCGAGTTCAATTTTCTATTAGAATAATCATTAGTCAGGCTTTACTTTCATTCTAGTTAAATTTCTTATTAGTCAGACCCATTTTTTTACAAGGAACTAGAACTTTAATACCGATTTGTTTATATAGTTTGATCGTATTATGTTGATTATATGAGATTGTTCCATCTTTGGTAGCTTGTTGTAGATTAACAAATTGCTTTCCTTATATGTTAAATACAAAATACTTCTTGAAAATGCCTTCCCTAGAAGGTGTTCACAGTTTATCTGATAATATCACATTTTTAGATGTTTTATTATGAATATGCATACAAAATAGGCATATCATAATATAAGCATCTTTGTACCACTGTTAAAAATTTCAGTTGTTTCTCATAACTTTTATTCCTCTCTTTGTAGGTATCTAAATCTCAGTTATTAAGGAACCACATTTAATTATGATCAACTTAAAGTTAGGGGTGGATGTGGTTGGTGCTCACAATCTACTACCAAAAGATGGAGAAGGTTCTTCTAATGCCTTTGTTGAACTTTACTTCGATGGCCAAAAGTTCCGAACAACCATTAAAGAAAAGGATCTTAATCCTGTTTGGAATGAGAGCTTCTACTTCAACATATCAGATCCTTCCAATCTTCACTATCTCACTCTTGAAGCTTATGTCCATTGCCATTCCAAAGCTACTAACTCAAGTTCATTTCTTGGTAAAGTTAGCCTCACAGGTACTTCTTTTGTCCCTCAAGCTGATGCAGTTGTCTTGCACTATCCGTTGGAAAAACGCGGGGTTTTCTCTCGTGTAAGAGGTGAGCTTGGCCTTAAAATTTACATCACTGATAATCCAACCATAAAATCCTCAATTCCAAATCCTTCTGTTGAGTCCATGCCAACAAATAATCATGCTGAAGTCCACGGACCTACGGGTTCAATGATGAACGGTTTATCTCGTGATAAGGTTGAGTCCTCAAGACACACATTTCATCACCTCCCTAACACAAACCATCATCGGCATCAACATCAACAACATTCCACTGGATATGCAGATACTCACTATGTACCGAAGTATGAAGCTGATGAAATGAAATCTGATCAACCACAACCTATGAAGCTAGTACACATGCACTCAGTTACATCACTACAACCGGTTGATTTTGCACTTAAGGAAACAAGTCCGTTTCTCGGTGGGGGAAGGGTTGTTGGTGGTCGCGTTGTTCATAAAGACAAGACCGCAAGTACATATGATCTAGTTGAAAGGATGTATTTTTTGTATGTCAGGGTCGTTAAGGCTCGTGAGCTTCCTTCTATGGATCTTACCGGGAGTCTTGATCCATTTGTTGAGGTGAGAATTGGCAATTACAGAGGTATTACCAAACACTATGATAAGAATCAGAATCCGGAGTGGCATCAGGTTTTTGCATTTTCAAAGGAGAGAATGCAAGCATCTGTACTAGAAGTTGTGATCAAGGACAAAGATCTCATCAAAGATGATTTTGTAGGTATTGTGAGGTTTGACATTAATGAGATTCCTTTAAGAGTTCCACCAGATAGTCCTTTGGCACCCGAATGGTATCGCCTTGACGATAAGAAAGGGGAGAAAGTTAAAGGAGAGTTGATGCTAGCTGTTTGGATTGGTACTCAAGCAGATGAAGCATTTTCTGATGCATGGCATTCAGATGCAGCTTCACCTGTGGACAGCACGCCTGCTACTACGACAGTGATACGTTCAAAGGTCTATCATGCTCCGAGGTTGTGGTACGTTCGTGTCAATGTTGTAGAAGCACAAGACTTGATTCCAACGGAGAAAAACCGTTTCCCTGATGCATATGTCAAGGTGCAGATAGGAAACCAAGTGCTGAAAACAAAGACAGTTCCTGCTAGAACTCTAAACCCACAATGGAATGAAGATCTTTTATTTGTTGCTGCCGAGCCTTTTGAAGATCATGTAATACTTTCGGTTGAAGATCGAGTTGGTCCGGGAAAAGATGAGATCATTGGGAGGGTTATCATACCACTGAACGCTGTGGAGAGGCGTGCGGATGATAGAATCATTCATTCTAGATGGTTCAACTTGGAAAAGCCTGTTGCTGTAGATGTTGATCAGCTGAAGAGAGAAAAGTTTGCAAGCAGAATTCAGCTACGTCTATGTCTTGATGGAGGATATCATGTTCTTGATGAATCAACTCATTACAGCAGCGATCTACGCCCCACCGCAAAACAGTTATGGAGGCCTCCAATTGGTGTTTTAGAACTCGGAGTGCTGAATGCAATAGGACTCCACCCAATGAAAACAAGGGATGGTAGAGGCACTTCTGATACATATTGTGTAGCAAAATATGGTCACAAATGGGTCAGAACAAGGACACTTGTTGACAACTTGTCGCCAAAATACAACGAGCAATACACTTGGGAGGTCTTTGATCCTGCCACAGTCCTCACAGTAGGCGTCTTTGATAATTCCCAAATCAGTGGTGAAAAGGGTCACAACAAAGACTTGAAAATTGGGAAGGTGAGAATTCGCATATCGACTCTTGAAACAGGACGGATTTACACACACTCATATCCATTGCTTGTTCTTCACCCAACTGGTGTTAAGAAAATGGGCGAACTTCACTTGGCAATAAGATTCTCATGCACTTCTTTTGCAAACATGCTTTACCTATACTCAAAACCACTTCTCCCGAAAATGCATTACGTTAGGCCATTCGCAGTCATGCAACTGGATATGCTACGTCACCAAGCAGTAAACATAGTGGCAGCGCGGCTCGGTCGAGCAGAGCCGCCACTTCGTAAAGAAGTGGTGGAATACATGTCAGATGTTGACTCACATCTATGGAGCATGCGCCGTAGCAAGGCAAACTTCTTTCGCCTCATGACAGTTTTCTCTGGTGTGTTTGCAGTTGGAAAATGGTTAGGTGATATCTGCATGTGGTTAAATCCAATTACAACAGTCCTTGTTCATGTGTTGTTTCTCATGTTGGTTTGCTTCCCGGAGTTGATTTTGCCTACACTTTTTCTCTACCTATTCTTGATAGGTGTATGGAACTTCAGGTATTTCTAAACTATCTCATTTATTGATAACTTGATCAATTGATAATAATAAATAAAAGACACCCTATTTATACATGATTCCATATGAAAATGAAAAAGATCATAAAGATAAACAACTTAACTAACTGTTAACCAACTTTATTTTCAATATCAGGTACCGACCAAGATACCCTCCACACATGAACACAAGAATCTCACAGGCTGATGTAGTACACCCTGATGAAATGGATGAGGAATTTGATACTTTTCCAACAAGCAAAAATCCTGACCTTGTAAGAATGCGGTATGATCGTTTGAGGAGCGTGGCTGGTAGAATACAAACGGTTGTAGGTGATTTGGCTAGCCAGGGTGAAAGGATTCATGCACTGTTGAGCTGGAGAGATCCGCGTGCTACTTCTCTATTCATTACTTTCTGTTTGTTAGCTGCATTGGTGTTATATGTTACTCCTTTTCAAATGGTGGCTGGTTTAGCAGGTTTCTATTTCATGAGGCATCCAAGATTTCGAAACAGGCTTCCGTCTGCACCGATCAACTTCTTCCGTCGTCTTCCTGCAAGAACTGATAGTATGTTGTAGAATTCTTGCTTCTTGGTTTCAATTCACCATTTTGCTTGACAGTATAGTCTAATAGTGTAAGTGATGTTTCAAACAACCTTTTCTTTTCTTTTGTCCTTCTCTATTATCATTATTTTGTATCTGGTGGCCCTTATTTTGTTTCCATTATGTAACACTATAATAAATAATAATGGTGATTTGTAGTATTATGTTCTAGCAAGCTTAACCAGAGGACTTCTAATTTGTATGTGGATTTCTTAGCATCTAATCCATTATGTACACTCTAATTCTCTTTACTAGTTCAACTCAATGTTCTTGGCAACAAGAAGTTTGACATCTAAAATTAGATTTTGCACATATAATTATATAATAATCAATTTTGGTAAAAGTTATTCAAGATGTTGATCTTGAGCAGACCAAGAGAGAAACTTAGAGAAATTGATGAAGTTCTCATTATAATTCTGAAACTAGTAGCTGATAGAACATTTGACAAGATTAGAATATAAACTAATGTGTAAAGATGATTTTATGAAGAGGGAAAGTGATGAGAATTTGGTGAAGAAGAGAGAATAGAGAATTGAGAGAGTGTGAAGATGATTAGCAATCACATTTTATTGCAATGATCACATAATGATTGTTATGTGTTTGTAGACTATTTATACAACATGACAATGAATAACAAACTCAAACAAACCCAAATTAACTTGTGGCTCAAGTTACCTAACTATTTGTTAGTTATTTCACTAACAAACTAACTAACTTGAATTATATCAGCTAATAGTAGCATTTGTTCTTTTGTAAAGCTCTGTAATGTGAAGTTCATGATATTACATTTTATGTAGGTAGATTTTCATTGGAGAGTAATGCTTTATGGCTCGAAATATTTTGCAAACTAAATGGGTGTTTGTTTCAAGGATTTTAATATTATTTCTCGGAATGTGAGATTTGAAATCAAACATTTAAATGTTTGGTTCAAGTTTTAAAAAGTTATTCCTAGGTAGCTTTTATTTTGAATGTATTTTACACATAATTTCTTAACTTTCTATTCCCATGTTAAAGAATAAGAAGTTAACATTCCCATGAGATTAAATCTCAATTAATCATAACTTTCAACTATCACTCACATTTATTTTTAGGTTTTTTTTTTTAAATCAAACAACTTTTAAAACCATTACAAGGAAATCAAATGTTTTACTAAACACATAACTAGGAATCTTATTCCTGAGAATTTAATTTCATACATCGAAAGAAACACACCCTAAGACAACAAAACACACTTGTCAGTTTGTTAAAAGAAGGAAAAAAATGGTTCAGTTGGTTTTTGAGTAGAAATCACGAATGAGTGGTTAGTTGAAGTCTTTTGTTTATTCCCGTTGTTTATCTCCGTGATTGACTTTTTCGCACCATGAAACATTTTCCTTTGAAGAATTTTTAATGAATTTAGAAAAAAAAAATTGAAATTTGATCTCAACGCATAAATACTACTTTATTAAAATTTGCAATTTTCAAATCTGAACACAAAAATGTCTTAAATTTTTCATTGAAGAATACTAATAATATTTGGAGAATGTTAACCATTGTCTTTGGGGCATTGAATAAGAGGATAAAAATAAAAATATATTATTGAAAAATGGTGAAAAGTGATAAATTTAACTTTTTAAAAGTCAAAATGTTGTTGAAACCAATATAAACATGTTACTTTTGACTTCCTTAATCATTGCCCTGGGGGTAATGGTTAGCCAGACTCATAATATTTACAAATTGTTTTTCCTACTAATAATGACTAGGTTGGATTGACTAGGCCGGTCCTTTTGATTTTTGTCTTTGAGGGAACCGGTCCATGTTTTTTTTTTGTGGGTACAAACCGGTCCATGTTTTCTATCATAATTTTAATGAAATTTGGTTTGATGATAAATGAAATTTGATTTTTTTTTTTTTTAAGAAACATTACACTACTTGTGCTTTTCAAAATGCTTCTTTCACAAATAATATATTCCATTTTGTCAAAATCAACAATGGAAAGGATAAAATTACATGTCAAAACCCAAGCAAACTAAAAGATAAATAACAGATACATTAACATGAAATCCTTGCTTTTTTGTCAAACAAAATAAAATAAAACCACTCTTAGAACAATATATAATCTTCTTTTTGAAATTTTAAGGATAAATATGAGACATATTTATTTGGTCTCTGAGATATAAAAATGTTAAATGACATTTATATTTTTAAGTTTTACTTTGGTTTTTAAATTATTATTTTTTATTTAATTTTGATCTCTAAGTTATAAGCGCCGGTTACTTTGGTCCCTTAGGCTATAAATGTTAGACACTTTTATCATCTTTTTTTTCATCTTTTTCTTCTTTAAATTTTAAGTGTTAAGACACTTCGGTTTTTATTTTCATCATTTCATTTTAGTCCTTTAAATTACAAATATTAGACAATTTAAGCTTTTAAATTACAAACATTCTACATTTTGGTCGTTTAAGTTACAAACATTTGACACTAACAAAAAAAAATCAAAGTGTTTAGAGTATAAGTGTTTGTAAACAAAAATAAAATGGAAAAAACTTAAGAACTAAGATATCTTAAAGACTAAACTTGAACTTTTTTTTTTAAAAGGAAACGATTTTTTTTAAGGATAACCGAAAATTGATGATGGTGTTTTTAGAAAAATTAAACATTGTTCCATTTTTGTAAAAGTACAATTACTTTTTTTTACTTCTAGTATTACTAGTACATCTCTTATGAACAAAGTTGATACTACATCAGAAAATTAGAGCAGCAATAATCCTTCTCGTAGACGTAAAGACCCTATTAATGTCATTCAAGAAGTCTCAACTACACCGTCATTCTCAAATTGGAAAATATTCCCATTGGAATTATAAAAAAAAAAGTCAGTAATTACACCATTTAATTAAATTACAACAATTTAAGAATTAATTCCTTCAAAAAAAAAAAATTAAGAATTAAGAATATATATATATATATATATATATATATATATATATATATATATATAAAATTATAAACAAATATAA
>Ga0315913_1006230_pt1 | contig 14422 bp, 6 predicted proteins | sample MpolsnodulesMG_FD_207736 | JGI IMG/M metagenome (GOLD analysis project Ga0315913, IMG submission 207736) | Medicago polymorpha root nodule microbial communities from Los Angeles, California, United States - small nodules | ecosystem: Host-associated > Plants > Roots > Nodule | place: USA... | reverse complement strand
CAAGTTAATACAATTGCTAAATATTCCCATTGTTGGTTTCACTTTTTCCATATCTAAAACAAGTTCAAACATAGTGCAGTTCACGAGCACGACAACTTCTTCTGCGCCAGCTGCTCCTTCATCATAGATTCATAGGTACAAATCAAAGATAATTATTAATAATAGCTACCATAAAAGAAGAAACAATCAAGACCTATAACCATTTATAATCAGGTCCAGCCCATCAATAATTTTTTTCGTCATCATTGTGAGCATAGATCCATCAATAATTTTACCTTCACTTCAGTGAGGATCACATATCAATAATTTCATATGCAATTTCAAAACAAAAACAACACAAGATAAAAAAATCAAATATTTGCAAATGATACTAATACTCATGATTCAAAAATACAATCCTTCCAATTGCACTGCCCTACTACACACTCTCCTGCACTTCAAAAGTTTAATTAAAAAGATCAATCAACAATAATAAAAACTAAAAAACATTTATTATTCTATCCCAGTCCCACGATTGAAAAAAAAAAACTCCTCTAACTTCAATAACAGCAACAAAGCCAGCCTAAGCCTTCATCTAATTGAATTTCGAATTTCAGTGTTTAATTTAACAATCTACAAAACAATAATTCACCAATTGGAACTTGAAAAAATATTCTATTAACATTTTCAAATAAAAATTAATTTCTTTGTTCAATTACAAAAACATTGATTGAGAATTTGAAATCGTTGAAAAAACAAGAGTGAATAGTAAAAACTACATACAAAAGAGGAAACATCAATCAACAGGTACATTGTATTTTTTCCTTAAAAAAAGTACATTGGTTGAGCCATCAAGTCATCCCTAATCAATTAACAGGTCTTAGAGAGTTGTTCTTTGTTGGATAACTTTGTTTTTCAAGATATTGCATAATGAACGTTTTTTTTAGTTCTCATTCAAGTTCCTTAAAAAATTTATGCTGTCGTTATAATGCTTATGAAGTTTGTTCACATACATCATCTTCAACCTAGTAACATATAAACATAGAAAACTACTAGCTAAGTTTATAATGTAAATAAGACAAAAAAAAAGTTTATAATGTAAATAAGACAAAAAAAAGAGTTTATAATGTAATTTTGATTAATTTTTTTCAATTGTATCATTTAATCTTATATACTATATATAAAATAAATCGTTTTGGGTTGACTTTTTCACTTCCAAGTATACCCTTAAATAAATATGCGTATAAGAATGCTATATTGTTGGTGTTATTCAAAAAGATAAAAATTATATTATATTTGTTATATTGTTGGTTTCATTGAAAAAGATAAATATAATATGTTACAATATGAAAGTGAAACAAATCTATACCTATAATTTTAATCAAACTCATAATAATTTTAATCAAAATCATTTACTTTATAAAAACTATTGTTAGTTATTTATATGCATTAGCGCCGCCGTAAAAAGAGTGGTTATAGACGGGGACGAAGTGCCCATTTGAACGCTAGTTAATATAATGTGTGATGTTAACATTTCTCTTATTAATAATAGCTACCATTAAAGAAGAAACAATCAAGACCTAAAACCATTTATAATCAGGTTTAGCCTATCAATAATTTTTTGAGTCATCATGATGAGCAGAGACCCATCAATAATTTTACCATTCATTTCAAAATAAAAACAAACAAGATAAAAAAACCAAATATTTGCAGATAATAGTCATACTCATGATGTACAAATACAATCCTTCCAATTGCATTCTCCTCCACCCACCCTATCCAACGAAAATTACACATAGAGACCCCAAAACCCCCAAGCCAAGCAAGTGCATACAATCAACAACCACCTCATTCATTCCCACGCCACACATTTTTCACTAAATCACAACCCTCATGCGCTAAGAGTTTGCCAATCAGTGTAGGCCTATCTTCATTAAATGACGCCTCAACATTCATCCCCATGTTGAAAATCCTCTCCATCTCAACTCTATTGGTGTCAATTTAAGAATTAGGATATTCACCCAAAACACCATTAAAATGCAAACCTCTAACCCCCAAAATATTCTCTTAACACCTCTCATTTAAAACGGATTGAGGGAGTAAAAAATGAAAAAATTCATATAAAATCAATCGTCAATATTTTATATTAATTAATAGACTTCCATCAAATGCACAAAGGTGAGGCCTACATTACATTTTAATAAATTGAGAGTAATTTTGTAACCAAAAAAAATTTTGAGAGTAATTTACCCCTAATGACAAGTAAGATTTGATTTTCAAACGAAGAAGATGGATATCAGATGTTGAATGAAAGAGATGAAGAAGTTTGATGTTCTTGAGATAAAAATGATAACTGATTGTAAGAAGAAAAAAAAACCAAAATACATTATCTTTGATGAATTGGGGGTAATTTACCCGAATGACAAATAAGATTCAATTATAGAATGAAGGAGATGAATATCACATGTTAAATGAAAGAGACAAAAAAGTTTGATGTTCTTAGTATGAAAATGGTAACTGATTTTAAGAATAAAGACGAAGAAAAGAAGATTTTTCTTTGATAAGATAAATTATCTCATTTCATCAAGGCATAATGTAGAGAAAAAAAAACCCTAAATTGGAGATCTATTCATCAGGCCCGCTAATTTGGTCCATCATTAATATTTTCTCATTTCCATTCACAGTTGCTAAAAAATACTTCAAAAAAGATTTAATTAAAAAAATAAAAAAATTCCTTTAACACTATGCAACAAAACAACAATTTCTTGCCTTCTCCTTTTTCCATCTTCATGCAAAGAATTCATGCATGGGGACATGCGGCATGTGCATTGATCTCCACTTAAAACAAAAACCGGTGCCGCTCGCCTATATAAAGGGGCTCAAAAAACTCAGAATTCAACGTGTGATACTTTCACTAAACCCAGCAGAAGTAACCTCTCGTGATATCCATCACCACCATAACTCACTCCCTGGTAAATATCTCTTATACTCAATTTTATTTTATCATATCTTTCTGCTTATTAAATAAAACAATAAAGTAGTGATGACAATAATTAGAGAGCAAAAAATATGAAAATTTATAGAGTAAATATTTAGTGAAGAAAATAATTTTCTCAATTTTTGTTTCCACAAAAACTAAAAATTGTGGTCTTTGATGCACTAAAGCAACAATTTTTTGCTTTCAAAATAATCGTTGTTGTTTCCATAGATCAAAATTGATGTTGTTTGGTATCAGGAAAAACATTCTAGTCTCACATTGAAAAATTAAAATAAAATCTTCAAATAAGTTTATAGAGAGTCACTATCATCCGTCACACCTTAATTACAAACAAACTTTTATGAGTTATATGGTGCATTAAACAAGTTATGACAATTCTTACATATTTCATGATTGTTTTGAATGGCAGACAATGAACAATCAAGTGGATAATAATGGCGGTTCAACAGAAACCCTAACCAATAAGGAACAAGAGAAAGGTTGGAGAAGGGTTTTAGAACTAGCAAAGATTTGGTTGTTATACAAAGACAAGGATAAATGGTTGGAGAAGATGAGAGGGAATCTTAGTGTAGTAGCAATATTCATAGCAACAGTAACATTTCAAATGGCTTTAAATCCACCGGGTGGCGTTAGGTCTGTTGAACACGGCGGCAAAGATAAAATGGAAGATAATATATTAGGTGCTGAAAATTCCACGTGGACGCTAAGTCCGGGTGAAGCTACAATGGCCGTTGTATACCCTGAAGTCTATTTTAACTTCCTTTTTTGGAATACAATATGTTTCATTTCATCACTTAGTGTTTTACTCTTTCTTACAAGTGGTATTCGTTTGAGTCATAGGTTTACTATGTGGCTTGTATCTATAGGGATGTGTCTCACTCTCACAACTCTTGTTCTTACTTACCGAATAGCAGTACCAATGGTTACCCCAGATCCTGTCTGGGGTGAAAATGAGGATTTACTTTCAACGCTGCTTAAAATTTGGATTGGATTGTTTATCTTCTCGGGTTTGTTACTCACATTGCGTATTATTATCTGGGGAATTTGTGATTTCCTCGACATCGGTGGAGATAAAAAAGCGAACACCACTTCAAAGAAGATTCCAATCGCTTGATTGAATCATACAATCTTTAATTTCGACTATAATTAGTGTGCTAAGTGTTGAATATATGTAAGATATGTATTTTTAAATTTTATCTTTGTAAGGGCTGGTAAAAAAAAATTTAATAAGCAAATGTTAGTGATTATAGTTTGCTGGGGGGAGGAAAAATATTTGTCCTAGCCCAAATTAACCACTTCATTTGGCATGTATTTGTGTGGAAGTTGTCTTTTATTTATATGTAATATAAATGTGTTTATGTTTTTGTTTGCTATGTACTCTTTTTTCCTTGCTGGATTCTTCTAGCAAGGTTTTTAATGAGGCAAATACTAAGTTTCCTTAATTATTTTAGTTTGGGTATTGGTCTATAGTCCCCCCAAATATCTTTGTATCTTTCATTTTTTATTAATAATAGCTCTTGAGTGTTGTACACTATTTTTTTTGTTTAAAAAAAGTAGTATATATATGTTTGTTTAAATGTTATCGTTGTAATTTGGTTTTTTCTTTTTTTTTTATAAGCAAAAAGAACTAAATTAAAACTAGATTGGCGATCCGTGCGCCGCACGGGTCCTATTGACTGTAATAAAGACCAATAAGTAATATTTGATCTCAAATGAAATATATTCTTAGAAAAATGTATATCATAGAATAAAGACCAATAGGTCTTATCGACCAATTTTGCCAACCCATGTGTTTGATTGTAATATAAAGGAATAAAAGTATATCATGAAAAAAGAAAAAATTAGATGTTAAATAAAATGTAGAATACAATTGTATTAACATTAACATACTTAATCATAAATTGAGAAATACTTCTTCATAGACCACATTTGACGTTATAGCAGTATCTTCACCATATTTATTGGTTAACAATATCTTTAATTAAAAATGTTAAAATACATATATTGTTAGATATATTTTGCCTCTCTTCAACATAATTTTGTTTTAGGGAAACGTCTCTTTTCTATATGATTGTTAAGTTATATTTATTTCCTTCGATAGAGAAGATACTACAAAGTAAAAGAACTTCCAAAAGCAAAGTTATATGAAAATAAGAGTCAAAAACCACAAAGAATACTTTATGAATGTCAAAATTAGAAAAGTTTTGCACATTATCTTTATTATGCAGAAAACACCATAACAAACTCCAAAAATACTTATGCTAACAACCTAAGATCCCTAAAAAAAAAAAAAGAAACCTAAGAATACACTCAATGCTAAAACAACAACGATAAATTACACACATACATACTCCCTCCGGTCTCAAATATAAGAAAATATTCTTTTTTTAGGTTCATTGAGTAGTTAATGTATCTGGTCTACATTGTAAAGCAGATACGTTAATTATTCAATGAACCTAAAAAAAGAATCTTTTCTTATATTTGAGACTGGAGGGAGTAATATGCAGGTGTCAAGCTTTACATCCAGCATCAATGGGTCCCACGCCTACCAAGAAAGATTTCACAATATTGCTTCCATCTTATTCCAAATTGAAATCTATTAGACTAATGCAACAACACCAATTCAAAATTAGAAATTCCTGTCATTACAGCTGAAAGAACTATGAAACTAAGGAAGAAAAAGAGCAATGTTATATGGTGCTATAGATTTCTCACGCGAACATGAACGGATGCATGAAAACATACATTTAAACTTTAGTTTTATATATTTTCTGAAAGTTTCTTTCTTGGTCTTGATTAAAAAAACACTCCTTCATAAAAAAAATACAAAAACACTTCATCTATTTTATTATCCTTCAGTACAGTGGATAATGAAACAAAATTCGCCATGTGTTAGATCAATTAAAACATACACATAGAGAGAGTAAAAACTAAAAACTAAAATAAAATATAGGGAGAGAGCAAAAACTAAAAACTAAAATAAATTGTGAGACTTGTACACATAGCAGTAGAAGCCAAGTGTTTGAGGAATCACAACAATAAGTGAATGTGGTATACAACAATGTGACGGGCTAGAACATTCATGGGGTTTACACGAATTGGTTTTCGGACACAATAGCATTTTTCTAAAACAAAATGAATCACAAATTAGTTTTCAACAATAGTGCAATAAACCCACTAAAATGGTCGAAATCCTTCTAGTCAATAATGTATCAAGTTCAATTCCATAATGTATGATCTACTATTTTAATTGGCATGTGAGCCTATCAAGATATTATTTAAAACAAAGATAACAAATTAAAAAAAACAGTCATTTTAAAAATCAAGAGAAACTATTCAAAATCTAGACATTCTAGAGGCATTATGTCTAATTCTCAAATTCAATGGTCTGTCATTACTTACAATTCATTTCCATGACACTTATTCTACAATTATAGTTTCTTTAGATATTGAGATACAAACTTTTCTTCCTCAAAATGAGCTAAAAAGTATTTATAGTCTAAACGATCAAATTCATTTCTCCTTATTAGTTCACTGCCTTAAGTATTTCTCAAGCACAATGCGTGTAAAATAGATTCACATGTGCAGCTTTTGGTAGAGGAGAATAACGCCTAAGTATTTCTCAACCATAATCGTTACTTTAGTTTTGGACACAATATGCAACTGCAATGCATAATTATGAGAAGAAAGGTTAGTTATCCTCATTTCTATCCATAATTAATTCAAGCTTCATTGTTCATCTCATATCTTCTATAACAAACGTTAAATTACGCAATGGACATTATAGGGTTTGCACTGCACCAAAAAGGAACTCTGTGAAATCTATACTGGAAAAATGAAGCAGCTTAACAGTCTATAACTTCCTTTTATTTATATGAAACCTTTCATTCTATGCCAACTAAGAAACTTTAATTAAGATCAAGTAGGGTAAATCATTAATCATGCTTTGAAATGTGAACAGACAAAAACATTTATTTTGTTTATGTTTACAAAATAAGAAAAAGCCAGGGGAATAACAACGGTTGTCTATCTCCATATTATAAGATATGATTTATTGTAATTGTGGGTCCACATACAATCTAAGTAGAAGCCTAGAATTTATATGGCCACACTGTTAACCGCGTGTGATAAACCTCATACTATTCTACAATTTTTTTCAAATTTAAGTTTTTTAAAAAACAGCATTCAATTAACTTAAACTATCCTAAATTAAAATTATGTGTGACTGATGTTAATTTGATATAATAAAAAGCTTGTAGAAATTCAAACTACATAACAGGCCCCGTATCCTGTCAACACAGTAGGGAGGAAAAACAGAAGAAAAAAAACCCACCCTAAACACAGATAAAAACAGCAGCACAACTAAGAGGAAAAAACGGGCACAACACAGTGCCAGAAAACCACCAGAAGGCCCTGACGAAGCAAACAGAACAACTTACATGCAATAGCTTGAATGAATAGCTTATACATACAATACAAAAGCATAGACAGTTTACCAGTCAAGGCGTGATAGGACAACAATGTCTCAGCATTACGTCTAGCCATGGCAGATAGGGAATAATAAACAGGAATACAATTAGGTTCCTTAGGTGTCTGGCATGTATTTATACTGAAGAGGGATGGTGTGTAACATCAGAAAATGCCTCACATTTTACAACTTTATTTTTTAAAAAAGTAAATCGGAATTCAAATTGGCATGCGTTGGAAACAGATACAATATGGAGAAGTGGGTTTCTAATAGAGTTTGCATGGGGTATGACAATAGGCATATTTAATAGCAGCCACGTGAAAGCATGTATCAAACGAATACCTATTGATAGGCATTATTTTAGGGAAATACAAACCATAAACTTTTTGAAATTCAAATTAGACATAGAAGAGGAGGGAAAATATTGAGGGTTAAGTGACTAAAAGCAATTAATTGCATGTAATTAGAGGGAAAAATTAGGTTAAATGGTTGCTAGACCTAATAAGCATTTAGAGTAAGGGATGTATATGTGCTTTTATGAGAGATAAAAGACCTAAATGGAAAAAAATAAAGATAAAGGATCATCATATTTCTGGATTTTTTTTTCATTTTTAATAAAAATATATTTAAAAAATAAAATTATGTAATTTTTTAATAAAAAAATGAGAAAAAGGATGTATATGTGCTTTTATGAGAGATAAAAGACCTAAACGGAAAAAAAATAAAGATAAAGGATCAAATATGTTACAAATAAATAAGATAAATGTAATCTTGTCTATAATTAAATAAAAATTAAAAGTATTAAAAGTTACCTCAGGATTAAAATTGATTTTTTTTTTTTAAAAATTGACTCATTTATTTAACATTTAATGTTGCCAATGTATATTACATTTTGATTGGTTGATATCATGAGGGGGTAAATACCCCCTAAACAAAAGAGGGTAATCTAGAAAAAACCATAAAAAATTACCTCTTCAAGACAATGAGGTCAACTTTTATTCTAGTCTTGCTTCACTCTCTTAAAAAACAAATTTTACTGCAACATAACATGTATTTAAATAAAAAAGGAGTAATACCAAAGAGAAGAAGTGGAAGCAACATATTTAATTGGTGAGTAAAGTGCATCAGAGAGTAAGCATAATAACAGAAAGAAGAATTTTGAGTGTAGATTGAATGTAATTACATAGATTCAAAACTAAGTGTAGATTGATATTATAAAAAAAATTATGTAGTGCAATTTGACATTTCATGGCATGGCTGGCTGTCTTGCTCCGTGCAATAAGAACAACAAAAATCCAAATTTAAAAAGAGACATGTTAGGTTTCCTTGAGTACATGCAGAGAAAATTGGTATTGAGAGTTTTAACTTCATTTTAGTGTATCAAATATCCCTACAACTTTTTATTATTTAAATTGCATTTGTAAAATCGTTTTTATTCTATGCTACATTTAGGCTTTTCTTATACAATAGATTATCTTGAACAACCTATTATCATCGGATGAACTACATTTTGACTAGGGTAAAATAAATTCAAATATAAAACTGAAAACTACATTTTCTAATCTAATCGGTGGATTAAAATTAACAACTCCATGATTACGTGAATGTACATGTTATTAAGATATTCCACAAATGTTAATTCAGCTAACATGCTAGTATGATTAATGCTAATTTAAATAGTAAACAAGTACAAGCAAGTTGATACAATTGCTAAATTTTTCCAATGTCGTTTCTCCTTTTCCATATCTAAAATAAGTTCAAACATAGTACAGTTCACGAGCACGGCGACTTCTTCTGCGCCAGCTGCTCCTTCATCATAGATTCATAGGTACAAATCATCCCCCCAAGTGGATAAAATAGCAGATAGTGGGAGAAATCAAAGATAATTATTAATAACAACTACAATAAAAGAAGAAACCATCAAGTCCTAACCATTTATAATCAGCAAGACCTAACCATTTATAATCAGGTTTAGCCCATCAATAATTTTTTGAGTCATCATGATGAGCAGAGACCCATCAATAATTTTACCATTCATTTCCAACAAGGATCCCATCAATAATTCCATATGCAATTTCAAAATAAAAACAACACAAGATAAAAAAAAAACCAAATATTTGCAAATGATAGTCATACTCATACTCATGATTTACAAATACAATCCTTCCAATTGCATTCTCCTACTACACACTCTCCAACACTTAGAAAGTTTAATTCAAAAGATCAATCAACAATAATAAAAACTCAAAAACATTTATTATTCCATCCCACGATTGAAAAAAAAAAAAATTCCTCTAACTTCAATAACAGCAACAAAGCCAACCTAAACCTTCATCTAACTGAATTTCGAATTTCAGTGTTTAATTTGAGGATGTACAAAGCAATAATTTACCGACGATTGGAACTTGAAAAAACATCCTATTAACATTTCTCAACAAAAAATAATTTCTTTGTTCAATTACAAAAACATTGATTGACGTTGAAAAAACAAGAGTGAATAGTAAAACGAAATACAAAAGAGGAAACATCGATTCATAGGTATATTGTATTTTTTTCCTTAAAAAAGGTACATTGATTGACCCATCAAGTCATCCCCCATTATTTGATTGGGGAGGAGAACCGGGTCTAAGAGAGTTGCTCCATCGAACATTTTTTTGAGTTCTCATTCAAGTTTCTTAAAAAACAAATGATGACGTTGCAATGCTTATGAGGTTTGTTCAAGTACATATCTTTAACGTAGTAACATATAAACATAGAAAACTACTCACTATGTTTATAATGTATTAAGCCAACAACAAAAAAGTTTATAATGTAATTTTGATTAATTTTATTCGATTGTATCATTTAATCTATATTATATATTAAGAAAATACATGATTTTGGGATAAGTTTTTCACTTCCAAGTATACTCTTAAACAAATTTACCTATAAAAATACTATATTGTTGTTGTCATTCAAAAATATAGGAATTTATATTATATTTGTTATATTGTTGATGTCATTGAATCAGATAAATATAATTTGTTACAATATGAAAGTGAAACATATCTATACCTATAATTTTAATATGTACATTATTACCAAAATGTTATTTTTTCTTTTTTGCATTCATGAAAGTAGAAAATATATCAATAGCTAATAAAATAACTTGATAAAAAAATTTAATCAGCTTGCTCAAAAAAATAAAAATTAATCAGCATTTATTTTAGAACGGTGGGGGTAGAAAATTGAAGAAATTCGTTTAAAAACCTTCTATTCGTTTTCTCTTAAGACTTTCGTAAAAAAAATAAAAAAATCTTTTTTTAACAACAAAATAAGATATTATTGTTAAATCAGATGTAAGAAGAAGAAGTACTAAACCCAACAACTGAGACGAAGTACATGTAGTACTAAACCCACAAAAAATGAGCACCAAGAAAACCTAACCAAAGGGAAGCAGGAAAGTCCCAAAACCACTAGACAACGTAAAAGACCACAGAAGATGATGACATGAAAAAATAATCCCATTTCTAAAGGAATCCCTAAAATCCCGAACTAACGAACAAATCACTCGTGATAAAGTCATAACCTCAACCCAAACCCACCTCACCCAACCCTATCCAACGAAAACTACGCATTGAGACCCCAAAAACCCAAGCCAAGCAAGTGCATACAATCAACAATCAACAACCACCTCATCCATTCCCACACCACACATTTTTCAGTAAATCACAACCCTCATGCACTAAAAGTTTGTCAATCAGCGTTGGCCTCTCTTCATTAAATGACGCCTCAATATTCATCCCCATGTTGAAAATCTTCTCCATCTCTACTCTATTGGTGCCAATTTTAGAATTAGGATATTGACCAAAAACACCATAAAAATGCAAACCTCTAACCCCCAAAATACTCTCTTACCACCTCTCTTTTAAAACGGATCGAGAGAGTAAAAATGAAGAAATTCATTTAAAATCAATCGTCAAAATTTTATATTAATTAATAGACTTTCATCAAATGCACAAAGGCGAGGCCGACATTACCCTTTGATGAATTGGGAGTAATTTACCCCTAATGACAAGTATGATTTGATTTTAAAACGAGGGAGATGGATAACGCATGTTGAATGAAAGAAATGAAGAAATTTGATATTTTTGAGATAAAAATGGTAACTGTTTGTAAGAAGAAAAAAAACAAAATAAATTATCTTTCATGAATTAGGGGTATTATTTACCCCGAATGACAAATATAATTCAAATATAGAACGAACGAGATGAAGATCACATGTTAAATGAAATAGATGAAGAAATTTTATATTCTAAAGATGAAAATGGTAATTGATTTTAAGAATAAAGACGAAGAAAAGATTTTTCTTTGATAAGGATAAATTACCCCATTTCATCAAGGGATAATGTAGAGAAAAAACCCCAAATTGGAGGTCTATTCATTATGCCCGTTAATTTGGTCCATCATTAATATTTGAATTCTGCTCTTTACCCAATAGTTATTGCTCGCTCCCAACTGAACTTCCCAAAATACCCCTGCGTGAGTTAACTCACGCAAGTGTTAATTTCTAGTGTGAGTTAACTCAGGCAAGTGTTAATTCCAGCGTGAGTTAAGTTGCGCAACGCATGTTAAGATGCGCAGATTTTAACATTTGTGTTATTTAACTAACGCATGGGTATTTTCGGTATTTCAGTTGGCCACGAGCAAAATGTGTTGGAAGAAGAGCAAAATTCTTAATATTTTCTCATTTCCATTCACACTTACTACAAAATAGTTCAAAAAGGAATAAAGGAAGAAAGATTTAAAAAAATAAAAAATTATTCCCTTAACAGCATGCAACAAAACAACAATTTCTTGCCTTGTCCTTTTTCCATCTTCATGCAAAGAATTCATGCATGGGGACATGCGGCATGTGCATTGATCACCACTTAAAACCAAAAACCAGTGATGCTCGCCTATATAAAGGGGCTCAAAAAACTCAAAGAATTCAACGTGATATACTTTCACTAAACCCAGAAGAAGTAACCTATCGTGATATCCATCACCACCATAACTCACTTCCAGGTAAATATCACTTATACTCAATTTTATGTTATCTTTCTGCTTATTAAGAAAGAAAGAAAAATAAAGCAGTGATGAAAATAATTAGAGAGGAAAAAAATATATGAAGTCAATATTTATGATAGTTTTTTTTTCATCACTAATTTATCTTTGTAAATTAAATATTCTAGTAGTAAATCGAGCAGATATCAATAAATATAATATAATATGAATCAGAAAATAAATAATAATTTTCTCAAGTTTTGTTTCAACAAAAACTAAAAAATGTTGTCTTTGATGCTCTAAAGCAAGCATTTTTTGCTGTCAAAGTAATCGGTGTTGTTCCCATATGTCAAAATTGTTGTTCTAAGGTATCAGGAAAAACATTTTAGTCTCATCACATTGAAAAAATAAAATAAAATCGTATGAGTTATATGGCACATTAAACAAGTTATACCAATTCTTTCATATTTCATGGTTGTTTTGAAGGAGAGACAATGAACAATCAAGTTGATATTTATGGTGGTTCAACAGAAACTCCAACCAATTGCCACTACTAAAAAAACAAAAATTAGTGAGGGATATTTAGTGAGGGAAAACGTGAAATCCCTCTCTAATTCCGTCGCTAAATTTTGCGACCAAGGAATTTGTGAGGAATTTCATTTTTTCCATCACTAATTTCCCTCGCTAATTTTGCTTTTTCTAGTAGTGTGCAATGAGGAACCCCAGACAATGAACAATCAAGTGGAAACCCCAACCAAAGAGGAACCAAAGAAAGGTTGGAGATGAAAGGTTTTAGAACAAGCAGTGAATTGGTTGACATATAAAAACAAGGATCAATGGTTGGATAATATGAGAGTGACCATGGGTATAACAGCAATATTCATAGCAACAATAACATTTCAAATGGCTTTAAATCCACCCGGGGGCGTTAAGTCAGTTAAAGATGACGCACATACACCTCGTACTTATGATCCTTACGCAAATGCACCTAGTACCAATGATGCTTACGCACATCCACCCTGTGCCACAATTGCTGATGATCTCCTATCTTGTGATGTCCAAGGCAGAAACGACAGTCTATGTCCGGGTGAAGCTGTATTAGCCGTTATATACCTTGTTGCCTATTTTCACTTCCTTTTGTGGAACACAATATGTTTCATTGCATCGTTTAGTGTTTGTCTCATGCTTGTGAGTGGTATTCGTTTTAGTCATAGGTTTTTTATGTGGCTTTTATATATGGGGATGTGTTTCACTCTCATAGCTCTTGTTGTTGCTTACAAAAACGCAATATCAATGGTTACCCCAGATCCTGTCTGGATTGTTGCTCAGGTTTTACTTTCAACATTGCTTCGTATTTGGATTGGATTGTTTTCCTTCTCAGGTTTGTTACTCACATTGCGTATTATTATTTGGGGAATTAATGATTTCCTCAAAAACCGTGAAGGTAAAAAGGCAACCACTCCAATTGTAACACCCCGTTTTCCCAACAATGTAAATAATACAAATAATCAGAGTATTCAACGTAAAACGGGATATCACACTACATTTAAATTATAAATAGAGTAAAGTTACTATTTATTAAAACAACCCTGTCAAAATTTCAATAACATCGCAGCGGAAAATAGATTCATAGTTCAACAACTTTGGCGCTACGGCCTCAACGTAAACAACTTAATTAAAAATCTTAATTCAAAAGGTTCAACAACATGGTTCTTAAACAATACGCAACAGTGGAAAACAAGCAAATAATCCCCATCCTGTTACGTATCATAGCGACCCTAAGACGACACACGAGAGAGTCAACTCACATCAGCAGTTAGTCCTGGTTATCTGCACGTTACCCACGTAGAGGCAACATTCAAACAGAAGGGGTGAGATTTCACATTCAATAATAATAAGCATATAATTCATCAACGGAACTTAACAACCTAAACAACAATAATTAACAACAA
>Ga0315913_1006228_pt1 | contig 14426 bp, 8 predicted proteins | sample MpolsnodulesMG_FD_207736 | JGI IMG/M metagenome (GOLD analysis project Ga0315913, IMG submission 207736) | Medicago polymorpha root nodule microbial communities from Los Angeles, California, United States - small nodules | ecosystem: Host-associated > Plants > Roots > Nodule | place: USA... | reverse complement strand
TTAAAAATAGAACTACCAAACAAGTTTTTTTTTATTTACTTCTAAAAACCTGTTTTTGAAAATCGATTTATAAAATAGTTTTAGAAAACTAAAAAGCAGAAGTTAATCAAACAAGCCCTTAAATTCATATAACTTCTTTTTAGACTCTTGATTTTTCTATTCAAGACAAGAGTCAATCAGAATATGAAATGCAATGACGACACCGTGCAAGTGCAACAAAACCCTTAATAAAAAGTCTCAAAATTTTCTAATAACATATTTTCTTTGACTTGTTTGATCAAGTTGTTATTTATCTTACAAAGAGATTTTAACAATACCAATACCAAGAGCAAGAAAGTATTTTTTATTTATTTTTCACAAGTTACAATCATTGGACAATGGAATTTTGAAGTCTTATTATAGTTATTTTAAACATGTATTGAAATATAATGAACAATCTGATATTGATGAGAATGCTTTTATGTGTCGAGTTACAATTACTAAGAGAAAAGTCGAATAGATAAAAAGAAAAGACTAATGCTTAATGGCACAACAATTCCGTCGTCAAATACACACGACTCGGGTGTTCCACAACACACTGTTTCAATTTTTAAAATTTATTTTAATTAAAATTTGATTTAAACAAATTTAGGGATGCCACATATAAGTCGTGCACTGTAGCAGTGCTCATAAAAAAAGACATATGGATGTATTAAGATTTTTTAAGGATTAATATTGTTTTCTTAATACAGTTATTGTATATAGAATTTTATTGACTATTCTTATGTCATTTGTTTATGCATGAATAATTTTTTCAAAATTGAAATTAAGTCTTACTTGTAGTCTACGTACCATGTTTACAAAAAAAGCATAATGAAGGAACACTGATAGCAACTGAGAATGATCTTTTAGAAACAACATAGCATGAAGACTTGGTTGATGACTTTCCTTCAAAATGTGTTAGAAGAATAACTTTTAAGTGGTTAGAAGATTGATATTAGCTTGAAGTTATATTTTAATGTCTTTTTTTACAAGTTATATTTTAATGTTATTGAATAGGACATTAATCTTTTAGATTTTATTGATTTTAATTACTAGTTTATGATGTTATTGATTTTATTTACTAGTTTTTGATGTTGTTTACGGTTTAAATAAAATATAGATCTTTCTGAGTTGTTGGGTACTTTTTTTATTACAGGACCAACTTTTAATATTTTTTTTGTTGTTGTGGAAAGCACCAAATTTTTAATATTAAAAGTTTAAAACATAACTTTCAAATTATTTAAGACAACCCCGAGAAATTGTCCACTATTTTGAATTACGTCAAAAATAAGTTGAGACAGATAAATCAAACTCTTACCTATTAATTCACATAATGTTAGAACTTAAGTTGACTATTTCGATTTCAACAACAACTACAAACATGCAACGAATTTTTACGGAAGCGTGCAAAACATTACTTCCCACGTGCAACAGTTTTCATTTTAATCAGGTTATACTCGTATATATATCCACGTGTACAAAACCTTACTTACCACGTACTCCTACATCCTCACGTAACTCTATTTCTGCTTACCATCACAAATACCATACCATTGATTCATAGATCTCAAGTGTGACATTCTATATGACATCAACTTCCAAATTTGATTCGACTTAAGTATCACCCCATATTATGTAATTACAAACCATTACAAGCCTTCAGTAGCATCATTTTGTTTGATATGGAGCTCCTAAACAGGACATAAAGAACAAAGCAATAAACACTAATAAAGAAGAAGAAGAAGAAGAAGTGGTGTGGGTCGACCAAAAAAAGGACGTGAAAGAGAGATAAAAATGAGAGTTTTTAATTTGGAAGCGACTGGGCAGAGAGGAGAGATATTGTAGGTTATGCAACTTTTTCCACCTGGGTAGTAATTTTTTATTATTATTATTTTTAAATGCAGAAACTATAGCGCATGGCAAATAAGGTTTTGAACGCGTGCCGTGAAATCTCGTTTTTCAAAGTATAAAGTGTAAAGTGATAATATTAATTGTTATCGTAACAAACTCATTATTTGTTACGATGCATCTTTAATATCTAACTTTTATTTGTTAATTAATGATTGATATGTTCCACTTTACACTCTAAAGTGAGTTGTTCACTGTCTGATGATGCATGTTTAATGGTTTCTTCTTAGCATAGAAGTTGACTGGACACGATTTGGGCTTATTTTACCTTGAGATACCGTGGAGAACGGCTCAAAATTAGGTAATTAATTTTTTCCATGCTACATACTTCTTGCGTGCCCTTCAAAATTTCAAAAATGTTTTCGGATTTTTGCATTAATACAATCTGAAATGAGCGTTCTCCCTATATCTTTGGTGGAAAAATGCATTTTTTACCAATTGGAATTTTAAAATAAAAAAAAAATAAGTACTTAGAATTTTATAATACAAACACCTCCTATTTGAAGGATGTGTTTGAATTATAAAATCCGATGCGCTTATTTTATTGGATCATAAAATTTGAACACCTCTTTTACGTCCCTTATCAGCACAAAGACCAAACTTGTTTTGGTATAAGGATAATCGGTTTAGTGATCCTATTAACCATTATATTCCACTGCTATTGCGTGACTTGTGTTTCAGGTCATTGTTAGCTGTTCTCACCGTGTTTCAGTCAAAAGTTCGGTTTTTATGCTACTTGATCGGATTACTTCAAAACTTGGCTAGAAGATCATAACAAAACAAAAAAAAATAATAATCAAGAAACATGACTCTTTTAGAAGGATTTCTTCCGAGATTCCACCCATAAAAATATAAAATTCCATTGTTTAAACTCATTTTTAATTTTATTTTTTGAATTTTTCATATTCTCAAAAAAAAAAAAATAAACATTAGCTTTATTTCATTTTAGACTTTTTTGGTGGTATTTTATATTTTTTTTATTTATTTGAAGAAAAATTTACAATTGCTAAAATGAAAGGAGGTGTTGATCATTGTTTATATATAAATATATCCCAAATTATATATTCTGAACCGTATTTTTTATTTGAATTATATAATAAACAAGGTAAAGTGAAAAATTTAAAAGGCGCATGAGAAAGTGATCAGCTGGGAAAAGAAATTTCTCCAAATTAACATACTATTCCCCCCATCAAAGAAGACACGAGATGGGCCAAATGTCATTCGAGATTTGACCCTTTGTTTAGTTCAAAACTATTGAGTTCTACCCACATTACTAAGTTTTCCTAGACATACCTCACCACTTGACTTTTTCTTTTTGGAAACAATCCACCCTTGCTAACAAATATCGAGACTAATTCGTCATTCATAAACAATTTAATTTTATATTTGTTTTTCTTTTTAAGAAATATTTGATTTTAAAATTGATTATATATGTTTTTTTATATACGAAAATAGTTAATTGATTATATATCTCCTCTTGATTATATATGTTTTTTTTCTTTTTTTAAAAGAAAGATTAATGGAGTTGAATCTACGACTTTGCAGACTTGTCAATAAATTGAATTATACTAAACATATAGGATCAATTTACCTTGCTCTACAATTTCAATATTTGTATGCATACTTACAATTTCAGTATTTGCTCTAAACTTAAGGTTTATGATTCGGTATATTCATATCACTCTTAGGTGGTAGAAGCCACCTTACTTTCTCTTATATGGGTAAGTATCATAATTACTTTTTCTTTCTTTAACAATCACCCTTAATATATCCATGGTCATTGAATTAGTTAAGAAAATTCACATGAAAAAGCTTTGATCCTATTATTAATTCATTCAAAGGGATGCAAATGAGTATTGTCACGGAGGAGGAGGCTGCATATCCTAATGAAATGCCAAACATAATTTCCTCATTTGCAGAATAAAAGTAGAACTTTTGGGACCATTAAAAAATGTAGATAGATAGAATACAAGAGTGTTAAATAAATGAAGAGGAGATGTTATTGATTCTTCAGCATGTTGTGACAAACACACGAAATAACAAAGCATATAAACAGACAAAAAATGGAGATTCATCGGTTGTGACTTTGAAGCTGTGAGAGAACAGTACATCCGTGAATAAGAGAACAACTCCTGCCAGCTTTATAAACTCTAAATTTAAGAATTAATACTCAAATTTTCAGTTCGAGTCATCATTTTAATGATATTAGCGGTTAATAATTTAGATGATCTAATCTTGATTCAACGACCACAAATGTACCTACATCACTCATGCGGGCAACTTTAATTGCATGCAAACCAAATATGAGGACTTAAAGTCTTATTAAAATGAAAGAATGACTTAACAATTTGAGAATTGCTCTTCTCACATCTGTTTTTGTTCATTTCCGAGAGTTAACTGGTAAGTTAACTTATGTTGAAAATACATCTACGTGAGTTAACTCACACTCGACTATTTAATGGGAATGAGCAAAAACAGATGAGAGAAGAGCAATTATCTAACAATTTTGCATAGGAGATCATCTTCAATATGATTCAGTTTGACATTAGGTCCATCTCATAATTGGGTTTTAACTCAAAATCAGAATTGCTAAATGGGTGTATGCATGATACAAAGAAAATAATGAGTTGTTAAACAAGTGTATGAAGTCAAAGATGCACATATATCATTGTTATTTATAAGCACAAAAGGCTCACGGACTATATAAGTGCTGATTGCTTTTACTACAGTATAATTCCATGATAGGAAAAATAATAGAATAATAATGCAACCACTAAAAGGTACAATTCATTTTTAATTCCTTTATTTTTGTCTCTCTTTATCATTCACACCAACGTTATACTCTCAAACGCATGGAAACACAAACACTCATTGTTCCATCCCACCAAAACCTTAATTTCACTCCAACTTCTCTCTCTTAGCTATGGAAAACCAACCATCACCACTTCCACCAAAAACATACAAACTAACAGCAACTTCAATCTCTTACTCCAAAAATTTACAAACAAACAACACCATCATTGCACCATTTCTCTTCTTCAAACATTGCACACCAACCCCACCAAACTACATCCTCAAAGATGTTTCCCTCACAGCTTACCCTTCTGAGATTCTTGCCATTGTTGGTCCAAGTGGTGCAGGAAAATCAACTCTTCTTGACATTCTTTCAGCCAGAAGATTACCCTTAAGTGGAACACTTTCCCTTAACTCTTCACCTATCAACAACCCTTCCACATTCAGAAAACTCTCTGCTTATGTTCCTCAACATGATGCATGTCTTCCTATGTTAACTGTTTCCGAAACTTTTGCTTTTTCTGCTTCTCTTCTTAAGCCTAAAACCATTGATATTGCTGCCATTGTTTCTTCTCTTTTAAATGAGCTTAGGCTCACTCATTTGGCTAATACAAGGCTTAATCATGGTTTATCTGGCGGTGAACGTAGAAGAGTCTCTATTGGACTTAGTCTTCTTCATGATCCTGCTGTTTTGCTCCTTGATGAACCTACTTCTGGTCTTGATAGTTCCTCTGCTTTCAAAGTCATGCAAACTCTTAAATCAACTTGTGTTTCATATAACAGAACCATTGTTCTTTCCATTCACCAACCAAGTTTCAAGATTCTCTCTTGTATTGATAGAATCTTACTTCTTTCTAAAGGAACTGTTGTTCATCATGGAAGCTTAGCTTCACTTCAAGCATTCTTGCATTCAAAAGGGTTCACTGTTCCACATCAGCTTAATGCATTGGAATATGCTATGGAAATATTAAACCAATTGAATGAAACTGAACCAATGATTACACCCCCAAGTTTACCTGAGTCACCAGAGAATTCTGAATCTTCAATAGGCTGTTCTGTATCTGACAATATTGGAAGAACTAAAGGTAAAAGCAGAGAGATCAGATACAAGAGTTCAAGGATTCATGAAATTTGTACACTTTTTAGAAGGTTTTGGAAGATCATATACAGAACAAAACAACTACTGTTGACAAACACTGCAGAAGCATTACTTGTTGGTCTTGTTTTAGGAACAATTTACATAAACATTGGGTTTGATAAAGAAGGGATTGAGAAAAGGTTTGGTCTTTTTGCATTCACTCTAACATTCCTCTTATCTTCCACAACTGAAACACTTCCAATCTTTATCAATGAGAGACCAATCTTGTTAAGAGAAACATCAAGTGGTGTTTATAGGCTATCATCTTATCTTATAGCAAATACACTTGTTTTCTTGCCATATTTGCTAGTAGTTGCTGTTATCTATTCTATTCCAGTTTACTTCTTAGTGGGTCTTTGTAGTTCTTGGCTATCTTTTGCTTACTTTGTTTTGGTCATTTGGGTCATAGTTCTTATGGCAAACTCATTTGTTCTGTTCTTGAGTTCTTTAGCACCAAACTACATTGCTGGAACTTCACTCATGACAGTGCTACTTGCAGCATTTTTTCTGTTCTCTGGATACTTTATCTCTAAGGATTGTTTACCTAAGTATTGGCTATTCATGCACTTCTTTTCTATGTACAAATATGCTCTTGATGCACTTCTTATCAATGAGTATTCTTGCTTAGCTACAAGGTGCATGATATGGTTTCAAGAGAATGATCAAGAGTGCATGATCACTGGTGGTGACGTGTTGCAGAAGAGAGGGCTCCATGAGGGACAGAGATGGACCAATGTGTACTTTTTGATTGGATTCTTTGTTTTTTACCGTGTGCTTTGTTTCTTGGTTTTACTTAGAAGGGTTTCAAGATCCAAAACTTGAAGGCCTAGAAGTGAAAAGGATAAGCATATAATTAAGAATTTTCTTCAATTATGATCCTTACTTTTGTATGAACTGGTTTTGTTATTTCATCTGATTTTCTATAAAGTGTATAAATATCATCATGATCTGAAATACATGCATGCAGCCACAAACAAAGTTTGTTTCAAAGTTAGAAAGTTGACTCTTTCTTCTCTCCTCTTTGGTTGTGATGTTAAATCTCATTAATTCTTTATTTGGAATATATGTTGTTTTGGATGATTTGGTATTATTATGGGATATTTCATTTTCTTGAGATATACAAGTGGATAAGCAGTACTTAAGATTACGACGTCTCATATTTTATCACTATATGAATGAATCTACGGTAGACATGTATTATAGTGAAAAGGTACACATTACTTACTAAATTCTTATTAATTTGTGAACCTACCTACTACTAACAAATCTAATATTAAAAATTCTAACTAAAAAGAGATAATTGTGATATTAATTTATAGCTGATATAAAAAGCATTAAGTTGATGGGTATTATGTAAGTAGCTCTATTAGCAACTCTATGAACCTTGAGGTTTTCCTTTAGATGAGATTAAACTCACCTAACAAAATTTCCATAAAAAAAGTTTGATTAGGAAAATGAGAGGCCAGGAGCAGGAGGGTCAGTGAGGTAGGCTCCATTTGATTATTGTGAGCTGATTTGGAGGGTTTGGTGGTGAAAGTATATACAACAGAGAAATCCACATAGATACATCTTGGCCTATTCAATTGTTCCATTTGTTTAACTTGGTTCTGTTGGGGTCACGGGTCACGTTATAGAAGCAAAAGTGAGGGAAGAATCCAAAGCTGTCATCCTCATTCATTATGAAAGTGATTTTGTCACTTGGCTAAGTTGCTTGCAGCTGATCCATCTCTTGTCTGCTATGTCTGAGCTATATAATGTTTGTGTTCACGGGTTCTTCATTTGTGGTATCCCGTGAACTTGCTCAGTTTTTGGGTTGAATCTTGCATTGCATGGAATCAACATGCCACTTTGAGTCTTAGTTACACATGTTGCAAAATTGCAGTTTTGATTAAGCTGCACACTTTTATATCGCCGTAAAATGAAGATAAATGTTATAAATATGGTCACAATTGAGAATGCAAACACCATTGCATATACCTCAAAATGCGTTATATTGCGGCCAAAACTGCGGATCGCAACTTACTATGGTTACACATATAACATTAGACGAATGTGAGACCATTATAGTATAGAGAACCAGGACCATTGCTATTGTTGAAATTTGGGGCCTAACTCATCGTTACAAAACCGACTTGAAAGGTAAAGAATGTCTCCTCTTTATAAACTCTTCTCAAGAGTGTTATCTATCCGACGTGAGACTAAATCCACCCCTTCAAAGCCAACACAAAGAATGTGTTGGAGGCTGCAGTGAAGGCTAACCACAAGTCGCAATTTATGCGACTAGGGGCAGACCACAATTAAGGCGGAATTTCCAACAGCTATCACTAAATGACTTTTCAAAATTTCTGTCGTGCAAAAAATGACTAGTTTATGGGAGACTTATTTAGGGATGAAAATGGGAACGTAGAAGAGAAACTGAGGATCCACTTAATTATGTGTAAATACATACAGTATTATAATACTGTGCATGTGACTAAACCAATAATTGAAAATTCAGAATCTATTAAAATAATAATGGACAAGATGTATACTCTACCAAGATGTTAAAATTTTCGTAGAAGTTATTTTAATATTATATTAAAGTTTTAATTAGTTGTGTAACAAATTTTAGAACTTGTATTCATGTAATAATTCTTGGTAGAGTATACATGTATCCATATATGCATGGTAGTGGCAGGCGTAAAAACAAAAAGGTCATCGGAAGAACATTACTCAAAATGAAATACTCTGGCAATGAATCTTGGCTTCAGACTATATCTATATACTGTTGTTAAATATGTCCTTACCATGAACCTTATACCTTTGGAGTATAAATAGTATTGTTAAATATGTTCCTTTTCTAGGTAGAGCACGTTAAATTAAATGTAAAACACAGATGCTGGGAAATTTCATCTCCTTAATAGAGTCACCCACTTGATTTGAATTAGTCAAAGTTCAACGACTTTCAAATAACTAGACTCTCGTGTCAAAAATTGATCTTAATATCAGGAATCCATTCCATTCAGCTAAGAATGTGCATTTGGACAACCTTACATGATTTAGGTAAAAGCTCGATGGTCTACTACGTGCATGTTTGGAATTATAGTCAGTTTGATAAAATCACAAAAGCATTGCAATTTTGTTGAATCTTGAAAATGTAATTTTTGCAAAAATCATGACGGCACACTGGTATTCTGCCAAACCCACCTTCAACTAACACATGCACCACTTTTGCTACTTTACCAAGCATAAGGTCTTTATAGATCAAGAAAATAGAAGGGACAAATGAACCAAGGGGTCAAAATTTTCTTAAAGCATACATCAATGCATGATTTAAGGCTCAACTGACAAGCGAATGAGACCAAGGTTGTGTCAAACAGCACTCTCCTTTTCCATTGCAGCCAGCCACAGATATCAATATAGAGAATTGTAGGTATAGCATGTTGCGATGATGGAAAATATGCAAATGAAGAGGGAAGGAAGCAGGGTGATATTTAGGAGCCTACTCACACCCATGTAGCCAGCAAGGGTAATAGTTGCATCAGCAATCACTCTTGCAATTGTTCCAGCCTCTGTAGATAGAAGCCCTCCATTATATGTTCCTCGAGAAAGCCTTGATGACATAACTCGTGACAGCAGCGATAAGTTGATGCCTGTATAATGCATGGATCATGGTCAAAGATCATAAAAACGAAGCTTAGCCCTCCAACTCAGTTCTAAAGTAAAAAAAATAAATTTTTTGTCTCTAAAGTATGAAGGTAGTCATTTCAGTCTTTAAAGTTTATGAAAATCCGTCATCTTAGTCCCTAGCATCATAACAAGAGAGATCAAAGTGACAAATGTCATATGTTTTGGGAACTACTTAATATGTTCATATACTTTAGGTCTAAGTTGGAGAGAGTATGATACTCTCGAAGACTAAATTGAGGGTTTAATCAATTTCGTTCACTAGCAAAAAGAGAAAAGCAAATCACGAGTAAAACCTTACCTTCCAGAACCTCAGCAGAAACAAACATAAGAAGACCTGAACAGATGTATTGTGGTACGGAGTATGGAATGATTACATGAAAGGCCGAGAGTATGCCAACTAAAACCATGATTTCTGATGCCAAAAGTATTTGCCTGCAAATAAATCAATAGAAAGGTGTGATATTTTAGCTGTTTAAGGATAGTATTTCAATTTTCAACAATTTTAATGTTCTTAATGCAACTTGTAAAAGAAAACTAAATTGAAAATCATAATCACTTGGATCTTTCTATAGCTATATCTTTTTATCATGTATTGAAGTTCAAAATTTACCATCATGCAGCATTCTACAAAATCCAAAGCAGCTTTTATGCTTGCAATCAAATGATACATGAGTTTAATTATATGTTACCTGTCGTCAAACATGTTGCTTATATAGCTTCCAACAATAATGTTTACAGGAAGAACTGTCAAGCCAAGGCCAGCAAGAAAAATGGCAACTGTGCTCGTTGACCAGTTAAAGTAGTATGATGTGACGACACTAGATTCTGATAGTAAAATCTCCATTACATATTTGAGCATGAAATATATCAACAACTGAACCTGAAGATGTTAAATAAATATGGTCAGAACCATTTATCTCACCTTTAATTGCAACTTTGTGAATTGAAACATAAAACAAACAACACATCAAGAATTCGCAGAACTTAAAAATCATCTATAATAATACTTAACAAGCTGGGTGAGGAACTCCATAATCTCAAGAGATACATGATGTGTAAATTGTCGTGTCGAAGTAGGAAGTGAGCATCTTTCAATTTAGCATCACTCTCATGTTGTGTTTAAGTCATATGAATTGCAGGTAAAATTGTTTTAAAGTTAAGCTAAAACTATACGTGTATATATATATATGAGTCTACTTCACAAATTTTGCTGCAGTGAAAAACTTAGTACATGGTTAAAAACAAATAGTAGTTTTATCACTTTCTACAATTGAATTTTCTGTAATACAGGAGCATAGTCCTACTTTGACATTTTCACATAAAAAATAGTTTTCCATCTCAGCAATTACTTGAAACATATACATCTAAAGAAACCATTGGTGCTGGTCAATGGAATTCAACATCTAATGGATTGATAGCGAGACATTTAGAGTTGCTTACAAACCTTTACAGAAGGTGTAAGGAGTCTATATGCCGATCCAATTGAATTGGCTGGTAGACGAGATCCTTCTGGAGCTTCTCCACTATCATCATAATCCTGATCAGCCTCTTCATCTTCCTTATCCTTAGAACTAATTAGCAACCGTTGTTTTAGGCCTTTTTCAAGTGCGTTGTTGTCTACTGGTAAGGGAAAAAGGTGTCAATTTTGATTCCTTGTATTGAAGCTTTACAGAATGAATATAATAATTCAATGATAATGCAGTCGTAGATGATTTTCTATGAAGATTAACAATGAAATTAGAGGAATGATACGGATTAACTATCTTGCAATATCGCAATAAAAAAGTAGAAATCATCAGTAGAGAGGTACCAGCATTAGATTGATTTGTTGTATGGTTCTCTTCAAATTCACGAGAAGGTTCCACAAAAGAGATCCACAACCATATTAAGTATACAAGCCAAGCAATGGTCATAACCCACCCCGGCAAAGTATCTTGATTAAATGTAATCTTGTAAATCTTAAAATTTGTCTGCAGTAAACCAGCTAATGCAGGACCACAAGCCATTCCAAGAGCGCTGGCACTAACAAAACCTGCCGATGCTTGCATGCGGATTTTTAAAGGTACACAATCGCTAATGTAGCGCCGGTTAACAGCTCTAGCCGAACCAAATCTGCAATTATAATGCAATTATGTAAACAAAATGAGGTTTTCGTGCAATAATATTTATCTAAAGTGAAATGATAAGATACAATATCAACACTTATGCTCATTAAGTAATATTGAAAGAAAGCAAGAGATGGAGGACTATTTACCCACAACAAAGACGGCCAATTAGGAGAATCCATATTGAATTAAGATTGTACGCTAAGGCATACATGGCATTTCCGAGAAAAAGAATTATGCTACTGAACACAAGAGGTTGGAAGTATGATTTATTTGACCACGCACTGAAATATACCGACGAAAACAGCTGAGCAACGGCCATTGCACCGATTACAATACCACAAACCGTTGGTGCAGCCCCAAGGTACATAGAGTAATCATCTGCAGTAGGGACAATGATATATGTATTGACCATATACAAAAATGTGTTAGCCAAGTTTAATAGAAGAGACATAAAATGGTAGCTCTGATCATCAACAAGCTCATCAGTAGGTGCAGGCAGCTCTTCTTGCATAATGAGTGCATGTTGCCCCAAAAAGTGAAGGAAATTGGTTGAATGAGTTAACCTATCCACAGCTGCTCTTATCAAATCGATGACAGGATCCTGCACAAATAATTATGATGGAATATCAACAAATGTTATTTTGCTTCTTCTTATCTTTGCTATCAAGGTTTGTTTGAAGATATTAAAAATAACATGACAAATTAAAATCAATGCCACAGAATAAATGTTAGATAAACCTGAAGGGGAAGAGTAGGCTGATCATAAATTGATAAGTAGCTTCCTTGATGGTCCTGAAGTTCATTAAGGTTGCGAGATAAGGCTCCTACAACAGCTCCTAGACCCTGCAAGATACACACATGTTAGTCAATAAAGTAGTTTATTTATAATCTATGTTATTAAGCTTTGTGTTTGAACTAAACATTTACCACTTGCTTGAACACTTGTTGCAGCTGGGAATAAGGATGATTCGCACGAGTTTTAACGTAGTAATCAGTAAATCTATAGCCAAAGCGTTTGTCAAACTTCTTCAAGATCTTTCGCAAACCAACAGCATTTATCTCTACAAAACAGAGAAGCTTCAATAGATCTTGTCCCGCTGTTCTATAAGCTTCTAGCAGTTCAGACCTTTTGCTCATTTCAGGCTCTTGTTGAGCAGTATTCTGCTGTTCTCCGAGCTTTGCTATCCTGCTTGCCAAAAGCCCTTGTTGTTCCAACAGGAAAAGAACAGTCTTCTCAAGCTGAATTGTAACATAAAAATTGATTCAAACCAATGTAACACACAACTAGAGAATAGTATAATGCATATATCATAATAATTACAACTACCCTTAGCTCACATATACTTCCTTATCAGAATCTAAATTGAGAAGTTAAAATGTAACGCAACGAAAAAGGCGAAAAATACAAATAGTGAGTGACTCATGATTATGCAATGCACAAAGACAACAAACCTGAACATCTAGCATTCTTGAGAAATCCTTGAGTACAAACCGCCGATCTTGTGTTCCGAGTTCTATTTGTTGAGAATATTGCTTCACTCTTTTCTTCATTAGTTTGTAGTTTATGTAATATCTGAATCAAAACTCAAGATTATAAGCATGCATTCATAGAAATGAATCCAAAAATAACCCGAAATGCGAAACTAATATTTGACTGGTTACACTCGACAGTACACATACCCTTGCCATTCTTGAATTTGTCGTTCTTTCAACTTTTTCCCAAAAGCAACCATCTCTAACTGCAATAATTCAAACAAAATTAGTTAAATACATGATGAAAATATTGATTATTTTCTTTCTTACTTGCTAAACAAGTTTGTTGAACGTACAAAAATGCAAAAGAATTGGATCCTATATTGACATGATTGGGAAAATGAAATCGTGTAAGAGAATTAGAAAAGATTGAAGGAGCGTAAGTTTTATGTTAATATTTCAACGGTGAAAAGAGTTTAGTGACGAAAAGAATTGAAGAAACAGAGCATGCAATGCAATAACAAGAAAAATGTGGGGATGCTTACCAAAATGAATTACTGAGTTTTTTTGTAAGCACGAATGATGATGATCATCAAGAGATGCGAAGCGAAGAAGAAGAAAAGGAAAAAAAGGGCGATTCAGTGAGAGACAGAGAGAGAAATGGGAAAACTACATTCCAGATATATGTCGATTTCGCCAGGTAATATTCTCTTCTTAAAAAAAATATTTTCTTCCCTATCTTGTTACTTCCAACTTCAAATCACACCAATAATAAAAGTTGAACCTATAACCTTTCAGATATTAACTAAATTCTAAACCAACTGAATCAGTCTTCATCGACATATTTAATATGTTTTTCTTTAAGGGAGGAGAAACTCTTGGATGAACACAAAAATTATTCTCAAGAGAGTGTTAGGTTAAAATATATTTTCACTCCTTTATCTTTTACTACTGAATATACAATTTAGTTATTTATCTTTTTTAAGAATTGAATGTTAGTCTTTTTTTAGGGAGAACATTAGTCCTTCTATTATTAACTAGTACATTAACAAGTTTGAGTGTCGAGTGTTTGTTTAAGTTGCTTAAAAATGTGACCTAATATAAATGAAAAATGAACACATATTTTAAAGATTTTAAGGAGACACGGATAACTTACGTTGTTTATTTTGGTAGAAACATAAAAAAGGTAAAGAATGACAAAATGAGAGGTGAGAGTTGTTTGAAAAGAAAAGTTGTGAAAGGATGACATTATGTGCAAAAATAGTTCAACATTTAAGATAAAAGACTAACACAAATAAAAGATAAGTGACCAAAAC
>Ga0315913_1006227_pt1 | contig 14426 bp, 6 predicted proteins | sample MpolsnodulesMG_FD_207736 | JGI IMG/M metagenome (GOLD analysis project Ga0315913, IMG submission 207736) | Medicago polymorpha root nodule microbial communities from Los Angeles, California, United States - small nodules | ecosystem: Host-associated > Plants > Roots > Nodule | place: USA... | reverse complement strand
TCCTTGTCTGGGTTGAAGGTGAATTTCCTAAGAGCTATTTGGTTGGTGTGAACGTCGCGTCTTCTTGGGTGTCTGAGGCGGCTTTGGTTTTGAACTGCAAGGTCGGGTCCATCCCTTTCGTGTATCTGGGTATGCCTATTGGTGGTAATTCTCGTCGTCGGTCCTTTTGGGATCCTTTGCTGAACCGTATCAAATCTAGACTGTCGGGCTGGAGTTCTAAACATCTATCTTTCGGCGGCCGTTTGATCTTATTGAAATCTGTCCTGTCATCTCTGCCTGTTTACACTCTTTCTTTCTTCAAGGCTCCAACAGGTATCATCTCCTCTATTGAATCTTTATTTAATTGTTTTTTTTGGGGGGGGGAGTGCTGACCATAGGAAAATTTCTTGGGTGGACTGGAACTCTGTTTGTAGGAAGAAACGACGATCTATTTTACAGGTGATTTGGTATGCAGCTGTCTGAGAAATATGGAAGGAAAGAAACAACATACTGTTTCAAGGCAAAGAAAGCCCGCCTCTTCAGGTTGTTGAACGGATTAAGTCTATCTCCTATATGTGGTTGAAGGCGAAGCACACTTCCCTTCCCTTCCAGCTGCATAGCTGGTGGCTTAGCCCGTTCACCATATTGGGCATAGGCTAATAGTTTCTTTTCTTTGTTCATCTTTTTTGTCTTTGGTTCCCTTTGTAAATATTGTTGAGACTTTGTCGTTTTTCCTTGGCACCCCTTGTGCTGGGAATAACGCTTTTATGTGGTAATATATTTCATTTTAGCCTCTTCAAAAAAAAAGATCACCAAACTAACCCAAACAAGCCCTTAGCCTTTTTTTTTTTATACTCAAAACACGCCCTAGGTAATGCTATTTTTAGTTTTATTTTACGTGCTATTTTTAGTTTTTTAATACTAGTACACAGTAGACAGTAGTATTTTAAACCTGATACAATTATTTTATCCTTTTTTTTTTTACATGTCAATTATTATCTTTTACTAAAAAAAAAACTATTTTTTTTTACTCAATTCATTTATAACGATAATTGAAGCTATCGGGTTGATTGATTTTTTTGAAGAAAGCAATCAGGTTGATTGATATATACGATATGATTTTCGTCATTATATATGATATGAAGTCTTAAATTTGCTCCCTGCCAAAATTAGTCATACAATTGTTGATTCAAGTCACATTAATTAGTAAACACTTCAATGGAGCTTTCTGTAGACATGGACGGCTAACCTAAAGAGAGGGCAACAAAATATTCGTATTAGCAACAATAATATAACGTGTTCATGAGGTACAAATTGGTTCAAATTTTTTCTACGATATAATGAAGTTTTTTTTTTAACAAACTAAAATGGGATATATTAACATCAATGATTCACCCCGCACAAGGTGTGTAAATGGAAAATCACTCAAGAGTATTTACAAGAGTAAGGTGACTGCAACAAGTAGCCACCACCAAAACAAAAACAAATTACAAGTGGACACCCATACAAAGAATGAGATTTTGCCACCAATCATGATAACTATAAGCAAAATTCACCTGTTTAGACTTTAACCATATGAAAGAATTTAATTTAACCTGTTTGATAAAGAGATTTAAGTGGACCCCGCACAACGATATAATGAAGTTATTAGATTATTGTTTTTTTTTTTTTAAGGATTATTGTTTATATTTTCTTTGAACACAGATAAATATAATGAATTGTCATTATTATAGTATTTTTCTACGATATAATGAAGTTATGAAATTATTGTTTTTTAATTTTTTGAAGGATTATTAGATTATTGTTTATAGTATTTTCTTTGAACACAAATAAATATAATGAAGGGTTAATAGTGTTTTAACCCCTGCAATATACAACACTTTTGGTTTTGCCCCCTGTAAAATATTTTTTTTAGATTCCGTCTTTGTAAAATAAAGATTATTCAGGATTGGCCCATGACCCCTATGTCGCTGACGTGGATATTTCTTTTTATTTTTTAATAATTTTTTGGATGACACGCGTAAAAAACATATTACACGTCATTTATGATTTAAAAAAAAAATGAAAATCAATTTTTGAAAGGAAAAAAAAACCAGATTATATTTTCTAATATAATAAATACTCTGGAACTTAATTTTAAAAAAAAAAAATTGGAAAATATATTTCTTAAATTAGAAAAATAAATTTGAAATTAAAATAAGTTCAATTTTTTTTTAAATAAAAAAGTTTGTTTTTATGAATTGTCATTATCCCTCCTTCCCATATTAGACGACCTAATGGACTTCGACACACGTACCAATGCATATGTTTTATCTTTGATATCTTCAATTCGCTACTAAAAAAAATTATGAAAATTTAATACTTTAAAAATATTTATCGAGACGAATCCAACAATATCTTACATGATATTATTTATCTTTGTGAATTAGTAGAAAAATATGGTCAAAGTATGTTAATTCAATAATGTATATTATCAACTAGGTCATGTATTGAAGGACGAATGAAGTATTATAGTGGTAGGTGTAGGAGTATATCGTCACCCTCCGAGTGTAATTATTCTTTTTGACTTGTTTGAAGAGAAGAAACAAGGGAAATGTAAAAAAAATCAAATTACGTGGTTTTTGACTTTATATATTGCTGATTTCCAATGTACGGTGCGTATATGTGTAAAAAAAAGGTACGTGCGTATAGTATTCCGTAATTTCTTTTCAAATCCAAATTTTTTTATTTTGTTTTTACACTTTTTTTAAATCCAATTACACTAGTGGATTTTTATTTCTTTTTTTAAGAAGCTTCTGGTCTATATATAAATTTATTTCAACATTAAAATACAAACTCAGATACGACATCATACTTTCTTACATCATTAAGTTACTATTATAAACAAAACACAACTTTTAATATTTGTTGAATAATCGTTGTGTTTGATTGATCAAATACATAATTTATTCATTGAATTTAAAAAAATGGATTTTGTAATTCACATGTAGAAGATACAATGAGCTTGATTGTATCATATTTGCTTGTAAACAGTTATTAGTCAATAGATTTCAGAACTCTCATGTCGAGTTCAATAGGAGGCAAGCGAATGGGGTCGCTCACGAGTTAGTTCAGACAACCCTATCCAATTCTAGTCCCCATGTTATAGATGATGAACCTTCATGGATTTGACACATTTTAGTTGATAAAATACAATGAATTTCTTCTTTAGTATCCTCGTACACTTCTTAAGAAAGAAAATATAGTATTTCAAAAGTCAATTTGGCTAAAGCCAAATCGCATCTTGGAACTTTTTGGTTTGTTGGTCAAGTCTTGAAACTTATATAATCAATATTTTGAAAGTTTAAAAAAATGTTATTTTTAATACAAAATTTTCACTTTTGGATTCCTTAATAAGGTTCATTAGACATTAGTGTCTTATGAACATTTGTTAGCAAGACTCTTATAGAAAAATGTTGAAAAGTCATCGAATGATGTATTTAATTGATTATCTTCTACAACTTGCATATAATTAAAAATATACATAAAAATCACCTATTGCATCAGTTAACTTTTTTTGTCAAGTAGTCTAGTGATTAGAAATTCATCTCTTAAAGATGAATAAATGAGACGTCTGAAGTTCGGACTTCGGTCCTTGCATATTACAATGTATTGTTCTTACCAATTGAATTAAACTAACAAAAACAATACATCAATTATTTAACGTCACTAAAAATTGATATATATTTTTCACTTCTAATAGTGAACAAACAATGTATATAAGAAAAACAAGAAGGGGTCATTTCTTTAAACTCATTATTAATTGTACATTATTTTGACTTCAACCAAATTCATATTCTCCCCATCAATGTATAAAAGAGCAATTTGATTCCACCAAATTGAGTTGACTCAAATGGTATTGTAGTACTTAAACATGTGCTCAAGGGTTCAATTTCCGACTTTTGTATTTAAAAGAAAATTAAGTCAGGGGAAAAAAATCTACCTAAAGACTTTGTGCTTATCATCCTTTCAAAATCATTTAAAAAAAACATTGTACTTAACATGCCAAAAAATAAGAAGAAGTACTGTCTCGTCTCTACCAAAAAAAGGAAGAAGAAGAAGGACTGTAATTAATAAGCACCGATACGTGGCATATTATCCAAAAAATAAGGACGTATATTAAATACTCTAACTCTAAAACGACTACTCCACTAGTACAGAAAGTAAAAATGAATTTCCGTGTGGACATTATGCTTGAATGAGAAAATTCAAAATATCATTGACTAATGACTTTATGCAGCTAGCTGTTTTTGAAATCCAAGCAAATACCGATAGTGGCTTGTAGAAGCAATCTCTCTCGAAAATACAATAATCCCTCCATCAAACAAATCTCCTTACTATATAATCCAAATCATCACCATAAACATAACCATATAGAGAGGCCATGGTAAAATTAACATCCATGGTCTTCACCATTTCTCATTTCAATCTCATAACTCTCTTAATTCTCTTCTCAACTTATCAACATGTAACTTGTACCACCACTCAACGATTTAAACAAGCACCTAAGTTCTACAACTCCCCTAACTGCCCTACCATTCAAACATCAACACGGACAATTTCGTCTGAGCAAACTACAAACATAGACATAGACTTCGTTGTTTGCTCAGACGTAGCAGTCCATGTTGCAATGACACTAGACATAAAATACCTCCGCGGCTCAATGGCAGCCATTCTCTCTGTCCTCCAACACTCCTCTTGTCCAGAAAACACCATCTTCCACTTCATCACCGCCTCATCAAAAACCACCTCCACCGTCACCCTCAACACCACTCTCTCAAACTCATTCCCATACTTAAAATTCCAAATCTACCCCTTCAACACTGAAACCATTTCAGGTCTAATCTCAACCTCAATCCGCTCTGCACTCGATACACCTCTCAACTACGCGCGAAATTACCTCTCTAACCTTCTTCCAAACTGCGTTCACAGAATCGTTTACCTTGATTCTGATCTCATTCTTGTCGATGATATCGCAAAACTCGCAGCAACGAATCTCACAAACGATGCCGTTTTAGCTGCACCTGAATACTGCAACGCGAATTTTAGTTACTACTTTACCCCTACGTTTTGGTCGAATCCTTCACTTTCGTTAACATTCGCGACTCGGAAAGCGTGTTACTTCAATACAGGAGTTATGGTTATTGATTTAGCGCGGTGGCGGATCGGAGATTATACGACGGAGATAACAGAATGGATGGAGCTTCAGAAGAGAATGAGGATCTATGAACTTGGTTCATTGCCGCCGTTTTTGCTTGTTTTCGCCGGGAAAATAGTTCCGGTTGATCATCGGTGGAATCAGCATGGGCTTGGCGGTGATAATTTCCGCGGGCTTTGTAGGGATTTGCATCCAGGCCCGGTGAGTTTACTTCATTGGAGTGGGAAGGGTAAACCGTGGGCCAGGCTTGATGCTAATCGTCCTTGTCCGTTGGATGCTTTGTGGGCCCCGTATGATCTTCTTGAAACACCTTTTGCTCTTGAGGCATAAGCCCAGCCCAGCCCGTATCAAAATTTACAGTTTATTTTATCTTTTATATCTCCATATATACATAAAAAAAAACTTGATCATCCTCATCTGTTTTTGGTTGGTGGATTTAGTTTTACATTTTGTAGAATTACGGTGATTTGTCATGATTTTACAAAATTTACCGTGATACCGAATATGCGTTTGTAATACGGCGGCTTGTCTTTGGGGAGTTGGCGCTGGAGTCACTCCAGGCTTGGCTTGCTATATATGGCTTAGTGTTGTTTTACAGTACTGTAAAGTCAGGTAGATGAGTTGTGGTATACTATTTTCACCTTCTTGGTGAAGTAAGAATTGTGAGTTTACAACTTCTGGCAATTAAGAATGAATGGAATGAATAGATTTTCATGTATTTGTTATTAATATTTATGTTCTACTTTGCATATATTCTCACAAACATTATAAATGAGAGAAATTTGTTACATGAAGAAGTATAATAATGCTTATATAGTTAATTATGAAAATAACTAACCACTCTAACAAATTAATTAGTCTACTTACTGGTGTTAGTGTGACTAATATTGTATCTTCCTTTCTTCTGCGAGACCTTTGACTTCGTTACAATTAACTCAAATCTCAAACTTCACCCAGACTTATATTGCATCTAATATCTTCCACACAAACTTGAATATGTTTTTTTTTGTGTAAACCAAATGTCCTCCACTCGCGTTACTACCAAGACTATTCTCTCGAGCCTTGTGGGACCCAAATGAGCTACAAACAATTCGTAAGAGTTTTAACATTACTGCATGCCTAACACTGGATTCAAACCTAGGATCTTGATTAACTTTGAAAAAACCCATGTCATCTCATCTAAATGATGTTGGGTAAACAAGAAAAAACAAGTATTATCATCTTGCTCAATGCACTCATTGCGCAATGTCATTGCTGAATTCTAATTGTAAGTCATTAATGTCTGAATTGAATAGAATGGAATAGTTTAGTTTTTTTTTCCCTGCACTGAGTCTAGTGGTGAATGGAATAGTTATTTTTTTCTTTTTCATTATGGAATTAATTAAGTGGTTGCCGCGTCGGTGACCTTTGGGTTTGTTTTTAGGCTCATAGGCAGGTATGTTATGGATTGGTTTGAAAAAGATTTTATGTGCATATGTCAAAGTGAGGCTTTAAGTCATGTTTCTGTTGTCTGGCCAAAGCCAAACATTACTTTTGGAGATTTGATGATAATGATAATGATAGATATGTCTTCTTTTTAGTAATCCATAATTTCGTTGCTAATTTGAATAAGACCGTGTCTTAACTTTTTTTACCCAAGAAGTTAATTTCCCACGATAATATATTCAACATTGGAATAAACCAATGCCTTCTGCTAAAACCTATAAACGGTGAAATGTATTGGAAAATACTATAGAAGCATGCATATGAGTCAAGGTTTGAATGAATGAAAAACAAAATATGTGCTGTACAAGTAGCTACAGTCTGAACTTTGAATGCAGATATTTCATATTTGAGTAATCAATGTCAGAATGTACGTTCTCATTAATTCGTCGTTGATAAGACATGCATCCTCCAACATCCACTTACCAGTATCATTTTCTTTTGTCATTTTTTTCAATAAGTCAAATTTATTAAAACGTTTCAGGTCAGGTGGACCAAAACAAGCAGTACATGTAAGTATGATTTTATTTTATCACAAGAAATTCATTATTATGATTTTCTCTGGCAAAAATAATAATGATTTTATGATATATATTTTTTAAATTTAAAAATTAAGATATAGTTAATTCATCGCAGAACTTAAATTCAAGCAGGATATTCTAACCAAGAGACTGATGATCGAGAGGTTTAAAGAGTTTAGAGAATTGTTAAATGTTGGATCGTTAAAGGCTTTGAATTAAGTGTAAAGGGTGATTCAAATTTAGTTAGTAATCTAGTTAAGTTGGTTTGAAAGGTTTGTATGTGACAATGTATGGTATTCTGCTTCCATCTTGTGAACTTGTTGTATTTCCTATTCTTTTGCACGTCTTGTGATACGAATAGTTTATGTTAATATATATATATATTTTTGGGTTAATTAAGTTTTTAGTCCCTATAAATATTTACAGTTTTGTTTTTAGTCCCTACAAAATAAAATTACACTTTTTAGTCCCTGTGACATTTTCCTTAAGCATTTTAGGGATCAAAAATGTTGATGGAAATTTTTTACAGGGACTAAAAATGCTGATGGAAATTTTTTATAGGAACTAAATATGCTGATGGAAAATTTTATAGGGACGAAAAAGTGTGATTTTATTTTGTAGGGACTAAAAATAAAACTGTGAATATTTATAGGGACTAAAAACTTAATTAACCTTTTTTTTAATATAGAAATAACTTAGTTTATGTTAATAACTTAGTATAAATACACTACCAAAAAAAACTTAGTATAAATAAGAGTAGACGTTTTAGGTATTTTTTTTTTTTACAAAAATAAAACGATATTCATTCATTCAAATCGATAAATTACATCAGATACAAACATCACTAAAAACGTAAAAGGTGAATTTGCGAACAAACTCACAACACCCAAGTTAATAGCATAAAACGACAAAATGCCTACAAATAATATGATAAAACCTAAGTCACCGAAATTCACATGCTTCCGGATCTTCAGCGTTGACGCCCAAATCATTGGTTGAATTTGTAATTGACTGATGCCAATCTTTTAATAAGCGAACACCGCGACAAGACGCGAAATCAAACGTCACACAAGACGACGAAATCACAAAAAAACACAAAAGAAAAAACTTGATATATGTGAAAACCACTTATTTAGATTGAAAGAAAAGAGAAAAAAGATGTCGAGGGGTGATTCTAGGTCAAAAAATGACCTAAAACCACCCCTCCTTGTTGAACGAATGAGAAAAAAAATTTAAAAAGAAGTTGAAGTTTCTCTCACTAGAAAACTAAGGTCGGCTACATATACATGAAGTTTACGTAGGTATTTTCTTTTTGTGAGATACGGTTACAAAATACTAGTAGCTAGAATGTTAGTTTTAGTAACTATCCAAACATGAAAGTTCATTAAGAAAAACTTGCAAATCGAGACATAAAAATCGCCATATATGTTGTCATAATTATTAACATCAACTAGGTCTTCGTTACTTTTTGTAAACTTTTGAACGCAATATACGTCCAAATAGGGTTATATAACATCTTGATTGGTGGATTATTACTAAGCAAACTTTCGTAAACTAAATATAAATATTAGAATGGTATTTTTTTTTTAAGAAGCTAAAGTGGAATTATTAATATCACAATAAATCCTAACCAGCATAAGGAATGCTAGAATAAGATTTGTAAAGCAGCAAAATACAAAGGAAAATAAAAAGTTGTACCAAAACCCTCACCCAACATACATAAGAACCCTTCAACCAACATCACAAGGTGCCACAAAAAACAACTTCTACCACCTACATTCCGCTGCTCGCACACAACCCTCAAACATCAATGTCAAGAACCAACACAATAACCAACAACCTTTGAAAAACAGGGTAAATAAAACGATTGAAACAACAACAACCACCACTTTCGCCATAACAACAATTGATGTCACCTTAACGAATCCACCTTTGCAACCACAACAACAATAACCAGCGCAACAACAGAATCCACCTTCACAGCAGCAACACCATCGATCCACATCGGCAAACCGCCATATAATAAGTAGTCGAACCAGATGAGAATGTTCTGATTGAACCCAACCGTTGAAAACCCATTGACACCTTCTGACACCACCAAAAGCGTGGCCTGCATCACCATCAAACTCAGCACCCGCTAGGAAGAAAACCACACCGCCGCAGCTACAGTACCAAAACCACCACCATCACCTCGTCTTACCACCAAACCCGAGACTTGCCTCGCCACCATCACATATGAAGTATTTTAAAAAATATTTTAAAATAGTCTATTGTTCAGAGTACCAACATGACTCATGATGCCGTCTATTGAAAGTAGAAGCTAGAGTCTATTGATATTCGCATGAGTGATATGATAATCTAATTGGGTATTGTTTTACAAAACCTTGAAATGCGTTTTGCTTCAAGATCAATATTCTATATAAGTTTTGTTCAACATATAGAGGTTTTACTACATTGAAATGCGCCTGATGATTTTGTTAATGATCTTACAGATTTAATATCAACAACTTTAAAACCTTGTTCTTTGCTATAATTTGGCTTTGGCACACGACTTCTTTTTGTTATTGTGAAGGAGGCTCCATTTTCAAAAGCGTCTCATACCGAATGAAATTCCCATTTGTCTCCATTCGTATGACCAATTTTTCTCAATGTTACCTAGACATATTATTTAATTAGAAGGAAAAAAGTTTAGAAAAAGTGTCTCAAATTTTTTAGTAAAAGGGAGAAAATAATCAAGTGCGCGCACACACACACAAAATCAACATTGTGTAATAAATCTACATTTGTATATTGTATAACTTCAAATTTTATTATTAAAAAACTGTATGAACATCAATACATTACCTTGGCATTCTTTGGTTGCAGTTTGGTCCAAAATGATTGTACACGACAGTAACCTTCATGTTTATGTCCCTCACATATCCATCATCATGTCCAAGAAGCATAACCTTATCTTGTTCTCTAAACCAGTTATTGGAAACAGTCACATTAGTAGAACCTCGTGTGACATCAAGAAGGCCATCTTCACAATCATAAAGTGTATTATGATAAATCCAAATTTTTGAAGCAGTGACCTGTCTAATTGCATCTCCATCTACTTGCCCCAAAGAAATTACCTTCCCGTTTTGCCCCATCACCATCCTCGGGGCTTGAGCTTTGCAGCGATGAATTCCAATGCTTTGAATGATTATGTTGGTGGCCTATAAAATAAATACAGAATTGTTACAAATTCATGAAACCGAATTCATACTACAAAAATAGCTACAATTGGCAAACTAAATTTAGAGAGGAAAAATATGTATTTAGTGATATATTTAGAGAGGAATCACTAAATTTTCATTTTTGGTCTAGAAACAACTGCGTTTTTATTGGATGACATTTAACATAAAAATTAAATAGTGTTTTAAAACCAATTTGATTGCTTACATGGTTATATAATATATGGGTGACAAACATTAATAATTGATTTGTTTAAAAAAAACATTAATAATTGGTTTGGTGTATTATTTGGCATAAGATAAATAGAAGGGCCCTAGATAGAATATGGAGAAGTGTGTTTCCATTCTCCTTTGTTTGATTTCATATAATTAAAATGAAAATAAAGAAACATTTTTATATTAAAAATAGAAGATAAAAATACACTTTAGTTTATAGTTTACAACCAATATACAATTCTATATTGTCATCAAAACTATTTATTTAGTAATATATAATTATGAATAATATTTTGATTAAACTTTATATGATTTTAATTCGATCATTCAAATCAATTTATCCAAATTAAACCCATTCGTGAAAAAAAAACTTACATAGAAATTTGATTCTTTAAAATTATGGTATTCTACTCTGTGAAGAGAATAATGTCCCCAAGTTTTAAATTTTTTTAAACTTTTCCACCCTTTGGATTAACTTATAATAACCAGATATATATTAGGTTATGATTGTGTCATAGAAAAGTAATATTTTGTAAAGTAAAAAAACAACTTTTGGCTTCCACTTTTTTCCTCAGTGAGTTTATCGAACCAATCAATTTACTATTGATCAAACACTCTGAACAACTTCAATTCAAATTTTATTTAAATTTTGAATTCGCAATCTCTTACAAATTTTTATTCCTTATCATATTTATGTTCTTTATTTGCATTTTCTCTCTCATTCAAATTTTCTACTCTTTTTTACTTTAACGTTTTTGTTTTATTTCAGATCTTTCAAAGATTCTAGGAGAATCTGTTAGTTTTCCCTCTTCATTTAGGCTTCTAACATATTTAGCTTCACTTTTAGAGCCCGTTTGTTAAAACTTTATTCAGGAAAAAATCTTTTTTTTTTTTAAATAATCACTTCTAAGAGTTTTATATCCGTTTGTTACAACTTTTTTAAAAAATCAGAATTTAAAAAGAATCTAAAAACAGCTTCAAAGAGAAGCGGTTAAGAACAACTTATCAAAAAATAGATTTTTTTAGAGGAGGGAGAAAATATGATTTAAAAGATTGAAATTGAACTAATTTTGTTAAAAAAAAATCTCTTTTACACAGTTGTATCCAAACAAACTAAATTATTTGTTTAAAAAAAGTGATTTTTATCATGGTAAACAAACACAAAATAGATTCTGATTTTTCATAAAATCTCTAAAATATAATCTCTAAATTATTATATGTGAAAATCACTTTTATTTTAATTCGTAACAAACAGACCCTTATTTGTGCTTCTACAAGATTCATAGTTTCTATTTGGTTTGTGTATATCTCTTTTAAGACATTTTTTGTTTGATATTTTTTATTTGCAAGTTTATGAATTTCTACTAACTAATTGTGTGTATATAACTCTTAAAAGTCGATTTATATATATCTTCACCTACTAATTTTTGAACTTCTACTCACATGTTTGCTTGTTTCCTTGATTATATCAAGTTCTTAAAATCTTAATGTTACTTTTTTCATTGACAAGATAATATTAGGGGAGTATATTGGATTAGGATTTTAAAAGAATATTTTTCATTAAAACAGTCTTGTGGTTTTAAAACACTTTGCGAGATTTAATGAATATTAAGATTTTAAAAGACTATCAAGATTTATAATTAGGATTTCAAAGGATTTATAAGATATAATATTTTGTCAAAAAATAAATAATTATTAGATAAGATTTGGCCCTTTTGATTATATATCAATTTGTAGATACTAAAAAAAACACCTATAAAATCAATCTCATATGGACAATTATGAGTGCTTCTTGGATAATTATGTTTTGTTTGATATATTTTGTGATTTTCCTACGCGCATGTTAACATCTTCAATTTTGGGAGGTCCAATTCAGTAGAGTTGTTTGCATTCCCTAAAGGACGGCTCTGATAACGAAACAACGTCCAAACCCAAACTCTTGAAAATGTTGTGAATCATTTCAATAAATAGTCTACATTGGACCGACAATCGAAAATTATTCAAAGGACCAACATGATTGATGTAGTCTATTAAAAGTAGAAACTTGCGACCGCTAATATATTCTCATAAATGATATGAAGATCTAATCGTGTATTGTTCGACAAAAATAAAAGGAAAATTTATTTGTTGAATTTTGAAAAACTCATTTGTTTTAATTTATCCTTAATTGGTTATAACCAAATCATATTGTCTCACTCACGTTATTTTACTCAGAATATCTCATTCATTCGGACGAGTAGTAACATGATTTTCTATCTTTTTCGGATACCACAAGTTGTGGTTATAGATTTGACTAGTTTTCAAATATAGTCCATCATGGATATTAAAGTGATTTAGTTTAAAATATACCTTATAATGGTTTACATCATATAGTCAGATTTTTTCTTAGAGGAATAAGACGCATGACCATTAGAAGAGATGAAGAAAAAAAATAGAGCAAGAAGCACATGGAGAGTTGGAGTATGGAGGAAGCAATAATAATAGTATTATATAATGCATATGAAGGTAGATGTGGAACATAATGGCCAATAGACGAAAAATTAAAAAAAGAAAGTGATGTGCCCATGGAGATAAACAAATTCCCAAAAATTATGGTTAGAACTTAATGAGGCCTACAAAGTTTTTTTTTTTGTTTTTGAAAGAAGAGACCTACAAAGTTATTAGGAGGATTATTAAAAAAAAGATATCTAGGTAGCAAATGTGAAATCTTGAAAATATCTCTTTATCAAAGTAGATTACTTTTGTAAGTTTTACTTGAGTCTTGAGGTTTTTTCTGGAGCTTCTAAACCAACTCGTCTAAACATTTTTTTTATAAACAAATCTCATTATTTGCCATAAAAAATATTTTTTCTTACTTCATTTAAAAAAAACTATATTTTCTGCTATCCATTTCATATTTTGTAGTATTTTCAATGAATGATTTGTTGGCTGGGAGCTAATAGTTCCTTTTTTCAACTAAAAGTAACAGCGATAGGTGTTACTATCTATTTTAGTTGTGCTTGTTTCTTTCACTGCTGGAATATTTGAGTTTTAAGCAACTTCATTTCAACTTAGAAGGTTACTGAAGATTCAATCAATGTGGAAAATGGTTAGTTGAAGATTCGCAAATAGTATACATTTTTACCTGATAACAATGTAGCAAACGGTAACTGCTTTGATTGTTTACCTAACAACATTATAGTTTTTTATTTTGGGAAAATGCTAACAAATATTTTTAGGATATTGTTTAAGCATTCAAACGTAGTAACTTTTACGTTGAAAGTTGAGTAATTATTACTTTTACATTGTTTGATTTGTATTTTCAAGACAAAATTTCATTCTATGAGTTCATTAAACAATGTCTTTAAGATACTTGTGAACAATACCCTTTATTTTGAGATAGTAATGTGATTTTTCGTTCAACTTTTTTTATTGAGATAATGTAATATTCTATTTTTTTAGTTTTTTATTTTGAGATAATCCAATATGATATTTTCAGAAAAAAGAGTAAAAATAGTAGAGTAAAAAGCATCACGGAGGGTCTAAAGAGCAATTTTCTCATCATTTACCTTTATTTCTTCAAACTTTGCTTTATTCCCTCTGTAGCACAATACTTTACGGTTAGAGTAAAATCGTAAATTAGATACTATGAAATACAAGAAATTAATGATTAAGATTAAAGTTTACCTCCCCAAAAAAAAGATTAAATATTACCTCAACACTCTTAGTGGACAATAAATCAACAATAAGCCTAGCTAAAATTCTCACAGCTCATGCAAGAAGTAAGTAAACATATAGAGATCAAGTTACATTTCCATTATGAATAAAGGAAAG
>Ga0315913_1006224_pt1 | contig 14434 bp, 8 predicted proteins | sample MpolsnodulesMG_FD_207736 | JGI IMG/M metagenome (GOLD analysis project Ga0315913, IMG submission 207736) | Medicago polymorpha root nodule microbial communities from Los Angeles, California, United States - small nodules | ecosystem: Host-associated > Plants > Roots > Nodule | place: USA... | reverse complement strand
TTGAATGAAAAACTATTGGAGAAGTAAAAGTTGAATGAGTGTTGAATAAAGAGAGAGACAATGATGTGGAGTGTTGGGAATTGAAAAAGTGGGTGTTGAATGGTGTTGAATGGTTGAAACCATTGGGGATGGTCTTATGTGAAAAGGTTTTTGTAAAAGTTGTACGAAAGAAATTGTGATTCCTTGGATACAATACAAGTGAATGATCAGGATTGGTAGTTAAAAAAGTTGTGCAGTTTGTGTACAAAAAATGTTTTTACTAAACCTCATGGCTATGTATCACCTTCTTTCTTATAACTTGGCAGCATGATAAAATTCTTGTTCTTATTAACTTGTGTATAATTTTCATAAAACTGTCATCTAATTTGTGTAGGAATCAACATTTTAAAGTTATGAGAATGTGTCATTGAATAAATTCCAACCACTATGTTTGTGGCCATTTTGAATTGGTTCATACATGTTGCTTGTTTGCTGTACTAGAACAATTGCTTGCAAATTACAATAGATAGAATAGAATAAAAGAAATGGTTTATAGAAACAATTTTGCAAACAGTCGTTCAACTTTCTATTCTATTTATGCAATTGAAAAAGATTGAAATTACAAAGTAGAAACTATGTTCTTTCAAAAAAAAAACGAGAGTAGAAACTATGTTAATTACAATGTTGTCAAATAGCAGATAAAACACTATACCGTTGTGGAATTTGAACAAATCATCATCATTCCACGATACGCTATTCAATACAAAGTGTTGCCAACAATTTCCACAATTTAAGACACTGGTTAACTATTCTTCAGACTGTGTACATTTTCATGACTAATGAGGATAAGAAAGAATGCAATTATGGAATTTAAAAGACAGGACATCCCTTGGCTTTAATACCAGGAGCTGTAGGGCAATTAGCCAAGGGACAATGATCATCTGCCTTAAGACCCCACCAAGCTGGACCAAAGATATCATAAGATTGAAGTGCAAAATAAAGCAACACAGCCATGAAAGCAACACCAGCATCCAGAGCAGCTGAGAGAATGTAAGTGTGTCTAGCCCACCATACCTTGAATTTTTTGTAAACATAGAAATTGAAGAAGATTCCAACAGCTCCCCATGAAATATAATTGATTGATCTAGCTGGTGGTATACCACTGGCACCTCCAATGATAAGTGGTATGTTGATGAGTTCAATCCACTTGTGGTTCGGGTATTTGCGAGCTAGAAGCCAAACCGGAACAGGCGCAAGTAGACCGATGAGGAAAAACCAATTCATTCCAGGGTAAATTCCATCCTTGGTGAACATCCTTTTTGGTCCTACTATTCCCCATATGATTGAAGCATTGTAAAAAACCTCATCACCAGGACAAGTCCATGGACTACCATCTGGCAACATTGATTTATCGCATATGTGTGGAATAGTTGTTAGAAGCCACCATGCTGTGCTGAAGCATACACTTGAAGAAACCAAAGTTCCTACCAATTGTACTATGAACATAGATTTTGGAGGAATTTTCATGTAGTGGCCTAATTTGAAGTCTTGAAGGAAACTAAGTGCCTGTGACATGCTCATGTAGCCATAAGTCTTGAAGGCTACATTGGCAAGAGGCTTTCCGGGGTATAGGTACCCAATGATCAACTCTGTGATCACATTAAGTCCAGCTTGCTGCATACAAGGGAAACATGTGTTAGTTTATTTTTTTTCTACATTTGCTGGACAATCTTAATCATCTTGTTACCAGGGTCTCATCTCCTAAAAACCAGAGGGTTAAGGCAAAAAATTACCTGGTTACCAGAGTCCCTTTCCCTGGAAACTGGAGGGTTAAGAAAGAAAAAATTACCTGGTTTGTTGTTGCTTGGATGACACCAACTGGCAAAGTGAATACCAATGCAATTGATAGAGAAAGCAAGACTCCCCACCATGGAAGTTGGAGCTTCTTGTCAAAGCCTTCACAACACGCCAAGGCCAAAATAACCATAAGAACCAAAATGGTCATGAACCACCACTCAGGGACTTGTTCATAGTTTCTCTTCATGAGTCTTGTGTGTACGTCTCCAGCTTGTGTTTTTAGCGCAGTTGTTGTCTTCCTCCACGACTGAATTATCGTTCTTTCAAATACACAGTCACCAAAATATATAGTTAGACAGTTTATCATAAAAGTTGCATCAATAATACATAATCAAAGATTGTGGAATCTAAGAAAACATACTTTCCATGGAAGAGGAAAACATGCGACACTGTGGCAGTGAGAGATGCAAAGCTCAACCCATAATCAAATGCAAATAAGATACTAAGATAGAGCTTGCTGTAATTGTTATAAGCATCCATATCAATTTCAAAGGTTGCTTCATTAAGAATCCTAGAAATATTATATTTGGTACCAGTTGAATCAAATGTGTTTGAAGTGATGAAGGGAAACTTTTTGGCCTCATAAAAATTATTCCAATAGGAAATGGGAATCACAACATAGATAAACAACACAAATCCAACCAAGATGTTGACAATGGCAAAACCAGGATAAGCCAAAGGACTTTCTAAGAAACCAGCAACAGTGTTCCAATCAAGTGTAAATGCACCAACACCAAGACCACTCATTCCTGAACCAATCTGCTGAGCAGTGACTGAGTTTTTCCATATCAAGCAAACAACAGATATGGCTGATATTGATTGGAAAAAGTAGCCTGGAATAATGTAATAAGCAAAGCTAGCCACAAAAACCAGGAAAAAGAATTGCAGCCTGGTGTTTCCTCCTTTAGGCCTCTTTTCTTGCTCATGAAATGCCCTGTATCATTCAATCATTTACCAATTGAGAAAAAAAATAGAAATAGAAATGGAAATCACAATCCTAAAGATTAAATATTTGAAGGAGGGGCACAAATACAATTAATACAACGACACCAAACACCGACACCTCAAAACAGGTAATAATTCGAAAAAATTGATGTATTAATTATAATCACATGTGCCGGTATTTAATCTTTGTTAGACAGTAACATGTGTGGATACTAGACACGCTTTCAATATGAAGTCTAGGTTCTACAAATACAACAATCATCCACTCTTTGAAATTTATTTTCTTAATTTGTTTAGTAACTTGATGGACAACGCTATATCTCATAAAGGTAAACAAAATTCCAAACTTAAATGTGTTACTATGGTGTCTTTAGACATCATTGAGTAATAAAACAAAATAATTAAGAAAGTTGGATATGATATTAAATTTACGTGTCTTGCTAACAAATGCTATAATGACATAAGTTAAAAAATTACACAGAGAAATTTTATATTCGAAATTGTTATGAAATTGACAATTTTCAAACTTTTAAGAATACAACTTCCAACATAAAATTTATGTATTTTCCATTCTCATGAAAGAAAAGCAAGAATTTGCACACACAAAAAGCATGATAGTAAAAATAAAGAAGCACTCCTTCTGTCTAGAATTATATATAAGCAAAAATTATATTTACCCTATTTAATTATGTTGTTTCGAAAAATCATCTTTTTCGTTTTTATTTATTATCGTAAAATTAAATACAAATTGCATTCAATTTACATACACTCCCTTCCACTTACCGCATAACCAATTAAAATTGTTTTTACATCTTTTCATGAAACTTATTCCAAGCAGAAGACAAAAAGTTATATTTTAAATTATTATAATTTTGTTTGCTTAATAGATGTGAATTAATTTTTTTCTAACTTATATAATTTGAGAAAGAGGAGAATACCTGAATAGTGACACCTGGACAAGATTTTTAGGCCACCACATGTAGGGAGAGTCCACAAGGAACCTTCTGAAAATACCAGCCCATCCATAACCAAGCATCTAAAAAGTTCAAGAAAAAGAAAGACATTTTTAGTTATAATTTCTTTTGGTTGGTTATAATAAATTGAAAAAAAAATACAAATGTTTACCATTTAACAAAACAATATTGTTCACCTGAGTTGTTATTGCTAGCAAAAAAGCAGCAACTGGATTGATACTTCTGTGGTAGAAAGCCTTAACAATGTCGATAATGCTAATGGCATAAACACCACCAGCTCCAACACTAGCAAAGATGGTAATGAGGGCATGTTCCTTCAAATTGAATGGTCCAGGATTCAATGTGAATGACCATTTAGTGAAGGGAACTTTATATATTGTTGTTGGAAGTGTTGCAGCCATTAGTTTTCCAACTGGGAGAGCAATAATCTGTGCTGAGACAGAAGTAATAGATAGAGGGTTGGTTCTGAATCCAAAGAATTGGTTCACAAAGGAAAGGGCAATACAAGACACAAAACCAATAATCCATGTCCTAAATGTCAGTGCTGGTTGTGTAGGGTCGTCTGTTATTGACACTGTTAGTCTGACCTGCTCTATAGGAGAATCATCCACTTCTGTGTCATCATCTGCGTCAAACTATGTAACATTAAAGACAACTATGAAACATTGACACAAACACCAAACACAACTTGAAACCGATCATAATAAATTGAGAAAATTGATTAATTAAATGTAAGTGTTTGTTGTTATTGGAATTCAGACATCTAGATTGATATTTACAGACTAATCTCCCAAGATACTAACATCTATTCAAGGTTTTAACATTTTTTAACATATATTCTTACGGATGCAGATTTCCTGCTGTAACAATAGGATGCTGTAAGGCGTGTGAGCCGTCCGATCAAAGATAAGTGTCTGAGATTAAACTGTGTGAAAACTAACAGAACAAATCTGAACTGTTGGATCAATGTTTTATGGTTGAGATTGACTACTGCGTGTAACTGCGTGAAGCAGTTACAGCAGGGGATCCATGTCCATATTCTTACATATACACAACCCTTGATACCAAACATATGACCATATACTTATGTTTGGATTTACAGTGAGATAGACACAATTTTGATGAGCCTACATGATTTTGACAAAAACTATATTTTGAAATTGTGATTTTGTCAAACTCACCGTTAATCCAAACATCTAATCATATACAACTTTACACCATCATGAAGAAAGTAGTGACATATTAACATATTTAATAATTCAAAAACCGTGTGAAAGTTATTATATCAATCAAGAACAATAATAAGTATGAACATATCTTATTAATAATGGGGTATTCTTGACCACTCCAAAAAAAAATATTATTTACTTCTTAAACTTATTATATAAGTTTTAAGAAAATAATATTTGGCACATTCAAAACAATTACTCTAACTTCGCCATTGTATTTACAAATCCTATTCCATATAGAATGATAATAATAATTAAAAAAAACTTTCTAGAATTAATAATGAGAGAAGTAAGGGTAACCTGCAATGGCAAGTTTGGATTCATCATGATCCTTAGTATTTGTAGGGAGAGTATCTTCGACCAACCCTGCCATTGCTGAGACAGTAATGAAACTAAATGTGCAAATTCTCTCACAAGAACGTCTCTTTGTTTGAAGCTTTTTATAAAGATAATGTCATTCACAAATATTTGAAGCTATATTTATGGTAAAAATTATACCCTTCATTATTTAACCTGTATTATGGTCTTTGTTCATTATTTTTTAAAATATGATTGAATGTAACACGGAATCCTGGCAATGTGAGAAATAAAGAGATAAGCAACATAATTTTTAAGGTAAGATCTTCATATTTTAGGAAAAACGTATTAATAATTATGATTATATGATATGCTTTAAATTGATTACGAATTTAATATTCTTTGCTGTCAAGAGGTCAATATTAATTTTCTATGCAACTTGGTCACTTAAATGGGAAAGAGTATCTGCTAAAATTAATTCCAGTCAGAGAAAATTGCTAAAATTAATTATCGAAATGTTGATACTCCTTTGCCTTCGTATGAAAAAAATAAAAGGAAAATACTAACGATTATCCTAAGACACTTTTTAAACCTTTAAATATTAAGTTTTTTTTAAAATTTCTTTTTATAGAAATTGACATATTCAATGTATTGGAGATTGAACAATCTTTTCCTATAAACATTTTTTTTATTTAGGAATTCTTAAAGAGTGTATTTAAGAATTTAATATTAAAAAATTTAAAATAATTTAAAATATATATAAAATAATTTTTTTATATATTTCTATAAAATAATTCTTAAATATTTCTTTTTCTTAATTTTGTAATAAATTTAAATCATTGCAAGACTCAACAAAAATCATTATCAAAGCGGTGTATTTAATGTTACTTCGGAAAATGAAAAATATTCGGTATCACAACTACTCCCGCAAAGGTGTAATGGAGTAAGACAATTAATTTATGATAAGTTTTGTGACAATTTTCTCTTTCATATTGACGTTATGTTTTTACTTTCTCACTCTATTGTTTTGGTTACTGTGTCAATTTATACTTTTATTTGTAAATTTATAATTGTCACACAAATGGTTGTTCAAATAATACTTCATTTAATATATAAAAGGTCAACATAGTTTTGGTCTAAGAAGTTGTCAAAAAGAACAAAAATTGGCTTAAGAAGTTGTCAGTATTCCCTCTGAAAATTCAATTTTTAGATTCATTAAATTGAATAACTAATATATCTACTTTATATATAGATCAAATATATCAATTATTCAATAAATCTAAAAAATGAATTTTTGTTTATAATAATAATTGAATGAAGTGTTTTGTAAGAGTAAGTTCTACTCCAACTTAGAGTGTTAGGACTTTGTTGGTGTATGTAACATACCAATTGTCTGGTTGATTTGTGAAAAAATAAAATACAATGTTTGTCTGATAAAGATTATCACTTTCTTTTTTGTCAAGTAGAGATTATCATTCTCCATTTACATCATTATATTAACAAAAATGCATCAATATTTGATATGAATAATTTAGTAAAATTACTATTCTTTAATTCATTTATTTAAAGTTTTTTTTTAATTTCTTTAAAATGAGTGGTGATATTTCTTAAAGAAAAGGGGAGGGAGTAACTTTTATATATATTTTTTAACATAAGCAAAATCAATTCATTTAATCATGAACCAACATGTTCAAAAATGAGGGAACATCTTCGAAATTTATGGGGATTGGTATGAGATAGTGAAGCTCAAGGAAGAAGGATAAACATACACACACATGCCCTTACCAAGCATAGAGCCCTTGTCGCGTTGGTCGACCTAAGCACGGTCTATTGGAGGACATGGCTGAACAACCAAACTTAGCTTAAGCGGCCTGACCAACCACTACACATAACTCTCATTCACCATATGGTATTCATTTGTGCCTTATTCAATCATTTCTAGTTAAGAGTGAAATACTATTTCAAAACTATATCTCATAAATAAATGTTTAAAATCCTAATAAGGGCACTATAAAAGTATGTGTAAGTATTTAATTTTGTTGGTTCACGGGAGGAGTATGAAAGATTAGCTACATTGGACTCAGAGCAACAATATAAGTGAAAGAGATATCACTTCAACCTAAACCTTCATGAAAAGAGTATATGAGGCTTCTAACCCACAACTTCTAAATAACAATCTCTCCCCAAGTGTGAATTCATTAATTCATCATGTTCACCCATCAAGTGGAAGCTCTTTTATAGGAATTCATTTGCATTTGTATTGTCGTTGTTGTTGCTCAACGAAACTCGCCACTTGAACACTTACTAGGGAAACTTTCAACACTAGGGGTGTGTTTGTTTCATGGCATCAAAATGCATTCCCGAGTTTAACTTTCCTAAGAATATAACCGTGGAAATCTTATTCCAGGGAAAGTGTTTGGTTGTTGATTTGTATTTTTACAAATTCTTTTTTAATGAGATATTATAATTACTAAAATACCCTTTTATATAAAATAGATATGTCCACAATTTTCTCTACTATTTTCATATTATTGTTGGTAACGCTTTTGATAATCTTAGTTCATCATACAACAATGCTTCCATGTTTACATTTATTAATGCAATCAAAATTAAACGAGTTCTATTTTTATAATAGAATACACCATCTTGAGTCAAAAAGTAATTAAAAAAATGCACCCAAAAAAAATACACCAGCCTATCAACAATTATTTTGTAGCAAAACCTGTTCAAAGGCAAGGAATTTTTTTTCCATAAACGGTAGTGAGACGTGGGTGCTTGCAGTTACTTTAGGGATAGAAATGGACTTTTGAGAACAAATGAACGTAAACCGCCAAGAATAAATAATTCCCATCCTTTTTGCTGGGAATGGAAACAAGAGTAATAAGCTTGAAAAAAAGTTACTGGGAATCATTTATTCCTTGGAATATTTGAGTGTGCATGTTAACCAAACATGGGAATAAATTATTCCCATCATAGATTCGCAGGAACTTAATTTTTAGAAGTGAAACAAACGCCCCCTATAGTCTATCAAACCCTTGTTAAACCTTAGCTATGATAATGAATTGAATGCTTTCACATTTTCAATCTCGAGTATAAGGGGTGTAATGGATTGATATTTTAAAATACAAAATAAAATGTCAATATAGGTTGGTCCAATTAATCAAGAGTTGACTCATATTTAGTAAGAGTGTGAGTTCGATTTCTATGTCTAATGTTAGAACCTCATTGTTGGGTGTTGCATATAATTTGTCATATATTAGTTCAAGAGTAATGCCCGCAACACTCTCTTCTGAACAATCTCTCTAATACTCACTCTCTTATTGGTTTAAATCATTGTGGGTTTACACTTTGAAAAATGAATCCCTACAAAATGGTGGGACATACATTGATTTAATCAAATAAATTAGTGAGTGCTATAAAGAGATTGTTGAAAAGTGAATGTTACTAGCATTCTTCATTAGTTTAATTGATAAAAAGTTGATTCATATACCGCTAGAACGTAAGTTCAACTCTTACATTCACTAATATGACTTTATAACTTTATCACTCTTTATTTTCGTCCATGTAACTTTTTTTTGTTTGGTTTTGGTTTTTACAAATATTTTTTCTTTGGTTTTTGGTCCTTGTTATTTTATTTTAGCCCCTTTAAAATTGATTTATATTGCAATTGGTTCCTATAGTATGTTGAATATTTGAATTTAGTCCCTTAAATATTAGTGACATAAGAACTAAAATCAGATATTCTTAGTATTACAAATTTACTATCATCACTTACAGTACATTGGTTGCAATCTAAACCCCCAATAAAGTTTCATCCAACATTTTTACTAATTACAAAAATTCCATACCGGTTGTTCCATGCAATTTTTCCTTTCCTTTTTTCTGCCGTTGATAAAATAAAATCTCATTGACTATATGATATATAAGTATGACCTTTACCATATGATGTATATATCCATCTTTTTGTTGGTTGCATTAACAGAGTAGGGTTGGTACAAGTGAATGAAAATTGCTAGTTTGTGCACAAAATATATTTTTACTATATTGGATATATCATTTATGTTTATGTATTACCTTCTTTCCTTTCTAGCATTTATAACTTCGTAGCATTGGTTCAAACAGAGAGCAAATAGTTGCAAATTTCATTGGATACAGAGAATCTAATCATGGTTTATTGAAACTATTTTGCAATCTGTACATCTTGTTCAACTTTCTACTGTATCTATACAATTGGCAAAGAAAGAAATTTAAAAGTAGAACCTATGTTAATTACAATGCTCTCATATAGCAGATATAAGACTATAATGCAGTGGAATTTGAACAAATTACTATTATCCACAACACACTATTTAGTATAAATTGCTGTCAAGTAACTGCTATAGAAGCGCTGCTATAGCCAGATTTTGAACAACCAACCAATGATTTTCTGCAGCTGACGACACTGGTTAATTATTCTTCAAACTTAATGTATATTTTCATGACCAATGAGGATATGAGAGATAGCAAATATGGAGCTCAAAAGACGGGACATCCCTTGGTAACAATACCAGGAGCTGTAGGGCATTTAGCCAAGGGACAATGATCATCTGCCTCAAGACCCCACCAAGTTGGACCAAAGACATCATAAGATTGAAGTGCAAAATAGAGCAACACAGCCATGAAAGCAATACCAGCATCCAAAGCAGCCGAGAGAATGTAAGTGTGTCTCGCCCACCATGCCTTGAAATTTTTGTAAACATAGAAATTGAAGAAGATTCCAACAACTCCCCATGAAATATAATTGATTGATCTAGCTGGTGGTATACCACTGGCACCTCCAATGATAAGTGGCATGTTGATGAGTTCAATCCACTTGTGGTTCGGATATTTGCGAGCTAGAAGCCACACCGGAACAGGCGCAAGTAGACCGATGAGGAAAAACCAATTCATTCCAGGGTAAATTCCATCCTTGGTAAACATCCTTTGTGGTCCTACTACTCCCCATATGATTGAAGCATTGTAAAACACATCATCACCAGGACAAGTCCATGGACTACCCTCAGGCAACATTGCTGCATCACATATGTTTGGAATAGTTGTTAGAAGCCACCATGCTGTGCTGAAGTATACACTTGAAGCAACCAAAGTTCCTACCAATTGTACTATGAACATAGCTTTTGGAGGAATTTTCATGTAGTGACCTAATTTGAAGTCTTGAAGGAAACTAAGTGCCTGTGCCATGCTGATATATCCGTAAGTCTTGAAGGCTACATTAGCAAGAGGCTTTCCAGGGTAAAGGTACCCAATGATCAACTCTGTGATCACATTAAGTCCAGCTTGCTGCTCAAAAAGTAGTAACTTTCTGTTAAGAAATACAACCTCACAAGGCACAACATGTTTTAGTTTTTAATTTTCTACTTTGGTTAGAGAATCAAAATTATCTGGTTACCAGGGTTCCTTCTCCTGAAAACCGGAGTGTTAAGAAAGAAAAAATTACCTGATTTGTTGTTGCTTGGATGACACCAATTGGCAAAGTGAAAACCAATGCAATTAATAGAGAAAGCAAGACTCCCCACCATGGAAGTTGGAGCTGCTTGTCAAAGCCTTCACAACACGCCAAGGCCAAAATAACCATAAGAACCAAAATGGTCATGAACCACCACTCAGGGACTTGTTCATAGTTTCTCTTCATGAGTCTTGTATGTACGTCTCCAGCGTTTTCTTTTAGCGCAGTTGTTGTCTTCCTCCACATCTGAATAATTGTTCTTTTAAATTCAGTCACCAAATATATAGTTAGATGGTTTATCATAGAAGTTGCATTAATAATACATAATCAAAGATTGTGGAAACTAAGGAAACATACTTTCCATGGAAGAGGCAAACATGCGATATCGTGGCAGTGAGAGTTGCAAAGCTCAATCCATAATCAAATGCAAATATGATACTAAGATAAAGCTTGCTGTAATTGTTATAAGCATCCATATCAATTTCAAAGGTTGCTTCATTAAGAATTCTAGAAACATTATATGTTGCACCAGTGGAATCAAATGTGTGAGAACTGATGACAGGAAATTTTTTGGCCTCATAAAAGTTGTTCCAATAGGAAATGGGAATGATAACATAGAGAAACAACACAAATCCAATCAAGACGTTAATGATGGCAAAACCAGGAACAGCCAAAGGACTTCCTGTGAAACTAACAACAGTGTTCCAATCAAGGGCAAATGCACCTATTCCAAGACCCTTCATTCCTGAACCAATCTGCTGAGCAGTGACTGAGTTTTTCCATATCAAGCAAACAACAGATATGGTTGATATTGTTTGGAAAAAGTAGCCTGGAATAATGTAATAAGCAAAGCTAGCCACAAAGATTAGGAAAAAGAATTGTAGCCTAGTGGTTCCTCCTTTAAGCCTCTTTTCTTTTTCATGAAATGCCCTGTGTCATTCAAGGTTCATTTACCAATGAGAAAATAAAAATTAACATCATAATCCTAAATAGCAAATATATGTAGCACGGGCACATATATGGTAAATACATGCGATACGAGACACTGACACATCGATACTGATACTAAAATGAGAAAATTGATTTATTTAATCTAATCAAATGTGTCGGTGTCCAACAATAACATGTGTTGGCACTTGGAATCATAATAGTAGGTTCTACATATACAAAATCCATTCCACGTAACATAAAATTATGTTCAACCGTCTCAAAATAATTGAGTTATTTGGTCATTTAACATATATTAAGAAAAGTATATACGTGAAGAAGATGGAAAAAAATTGTTTTAAGCACCATTGTCAAGTATTAGTGCATTTATCATTACCATAAATATAAAGTGAAAGATATTGAATTGGAATTGATGAAATTAATATTAATTAGAGTTATAATTGGATAAAGTAATTAATATTGTATTGAAATATGAAAATGGTCATTTATTTTGGACAATTTTTTTTCCTTTCAAATGACTCATTATTTTGAGACGAAGAGTATAGTGTATTCAAAAGTTAAATGTGTTACTACATCATCCACAAGTCCTAGCTCAACTGGCAAAATGCCGAAATTGTTAGGCCGGATGCCATGACCGGGGTTCGAACCCTGATACCTCAACTTGTGTGTGTGACTTTATAATGGTTTTGCCATTTCGTCTATCTAAAAAGAAAGTGTTATTACATCCGTCCTTAAATATAGGACCTCATTGAGTAAATCACAAGAATTAGAAAAGTTGGTATTAGTATAAATTTTATTGATAATTTAAAATGGATCATATAAAAAAGGACTGAAAAAACTCACGGGGTCCAATATTAAGAGACAAAGAATTACTCCACTCACATGAAAGAAAAGCAAGAATTTACAAACACAATCATGATGGAAAAATAAATAAAGAAATACCTGAATAGAGACACTTGGACAAGATTGGAAGGCCACCACATGTAGGGAGAGTCCACAAGGAACCTTCTGAACATACCAGCCCATCCATAACCAAGCATCTAAAAAATTCAAGTACAAAAAAAATTCACTTTTTTTACTATCATTTTCTTTTGGTTGGATATAATAAATTGAAGGAAAAAAAAATCCAAATGTTGAACATTTAACAAAACAAAAATGTTCACCTGGGTTGTTATTGCTAGCAAAAAAGCAGCAATTGGATTGATATTCCTGTGGTAGAAAGCCTTAACAATAGTGATAATGTTAATGGCATAAACACCACCAGATCCAGCACTTGCTAAGATTGTAATGAGGGCATGTTCCTTCAAATTGAATGGTCCAGGATTCAATGTGAATGACCATTTAGTGAAGGGAACTTTATATATTGTTGTTGGAAGTGTTGCAGCCATTAGTTTCCCAATTGGGAGAGAAACAATCTGTGCTGAGACAGAAGAGATAGATAAAGGGTTTGTTCTATACCCAAAGAATTGGTTAACAAAGGCAAGGACAATACAACATGCCAAACCAATAATCCATGTCCTAAATGTAAGTGCTGGTTGTGTAGGGTCGTCTGTTATTGGGACTGTTAGCCTGACCTGTTCTATAGGAGAATCATCCACTTCTGTATCATCATCTGCATCAACACAATCTCTAGCTTTAGATTCACACAACATAACAATAAGAACAACTATGAAGCATTGACACAGGCACAACACGGCTCGAAACGAGTATGTGGCATTTCGATACTAGACATGCCCTTAATATGAAGTGTTCATTGTTAGGTGAATTCAGATATCTAGGTTGATATGCAAAGACTAATCTCTCTCGAGATACTACTATCTAAACACATACTTATATTTGGTTTCATGATTTTAACAAAAACTGCATTTTGAAACCATGAATTTTCGAAACTCACCACTCATCCAAACATCTAAGCATCTACAATTTCATACCATGATAAAGAAGGTAATGAAATCAAAGTTGCTTCATATAACATATAACATATTATATTAATATAAATTTGCATTTAATCATTCAAAAGCCATGTGAAAGTTATGTCAAGAAAAAATATTAAGACAATGTATGAGCATTTGAACATATATTAAGTTTAAGAATCTTATTCCATATAGAAAGACATAAATTATTATAAAAACAACTAAAGTTTACAAGAAAATGGTTACCTGCAATGGCAAGTTTGGATTCATCATGGTCATGGACAGGAAATGTATCTTGGACAACCCCTGCCATTGGAGAGACAGGAATGTCCTCGAAGAAACTGAAACCAAATGTGTGTGTTGGATATTTCTTCCCTCCACTCTATATGTTCTCTCACAAGAATGTCTCCATGTTTGAACCTTTTTAAAAGGATAACTAGACTCTAACCCGTGCGATGCACGGGTATCGCACGGGTTTTGAAGAATATAAATATCATATTGATTATACATTCAATACTATGCTATGAAACGACTGCAAAAAGGATAAAAAAATGCAAAATATACATCAATTTAAGCTATTAACTTTGTTTTCTTACCAAATAATATTACCAGTTGTGTTTCTTCTTTGTTAATAATGAAAAGAAATTGCAATCAGAAAAGGAACCGCTAGGGCATTTGTGACTTTAAAAAAAATGTTTTAGTACGGTATATCAATTTTGGAAGCAACAATATATCAATCAAAATGGAAGTGGCTTAGTGGTGAAAATTGTAAAGTGTAGTCATATGGTACCCGTTTCGATTCTTTGC
>Ga0315913_1006223_pt1 | contig 14435 bp, 6 predicted proteins | sample MpolsnodulesMG_FD_207736 | JGI IMG/M metagenome (GOLD analysis project Ga0315913, IMG submission 207736) | Medicago polymorpha root nodule microbial communities from Los Angeles, California, United States - small nodules | ecosystem: Host-associated > Plants > Roots > Nodule | place: USA... | reverse complement strand
GAACTTAAAGCTTTTGCATCATTGTATAGTGCGAGACATCGACGATACAACGATACAATCGACTATTGGATCGTTTAATAGTGCGAGACATCGACAATTAAACGATCCAATAGAAATCATGATATCCTTTGGACACGAATGATGTTGTTGAGCAATATGTGATAATATCGATTGATAATTAGAATCCGCAACCCAAATCCAAGAATACGTACGAGTAGGTTGACGAAGTTTAATCCCAGCATACTTATTAATTTCCCTGTTAACTCTCGTTCCGTTTATAAATTCTTAGTTGGTAGTTTATGAAACAAAATACCCGACAATCCTAGCTCAGAACGATATTGATTGTTGAACGGCATAGAATATCGCACCAGTCCCTATAGAGACGATAACATAAATACTTACTTTTGTTGCTACAACAACAACCGTTGTGACCAGTCCCTTTCAAGTGAAACTTGGTGAGGAAGGTTTTGAATCGCGTCACGATTTCTCAAATCGTGTCACGATTTTCCATCTCAAAGACCACACTCACTGCCTATCCAATCGTGTCACGGTGCTTGAAATCGTGACACGATTTTAGGTTTTCCTGCAATCACAATTTGAAGTCAATATACAACAAGTCTAATATTCCATTTGGGTAAGCTAGTAAGGCCCAAAATCCATCTGAAAATTGTGCGAAAAACAACAATTTCAGTAGTTACATGTTTCATTGAATTTCTTCTTTTTAATTTTAATTATATTATGTTTTAGCGTGTTGCAAATGATTGTGAGGATGTCCTTGTGAGCTTAGCTCAATTGATAGGGACAATGTATAATAAATGCAAGATCTGGGGTTCGAACACGGTCACCATCAAAAAATGAATGATTGTGAGCATATGAAGAGACACATAGTTGATTTGTAAGTTGATGGTGCATCTGTATGTCAATAGTCATTTATAAAAAAAAAATACATTATTGATGTACAAAAATTAACATTTAACTTTAATTAAAACTATATTTAAATCACAAGTATTAATGATCGTAATTTGTTGATAGATTGATTTTCTTTTACATCGACAATATATTAAAATTATACTTCTTTTAATATATATCCTGCATATTGAATTACACCCACCCATGTGTTCTGTTCGACAGCTGTTAGAACTTAGAATCATAGAATCAATAACAAAGTGGTGTACTATTTATCACACCAAATCACTAGCCACTATTTTTTAATTTTTGAGCAGTCTTTTTAAACCAAAGTCATTTGCATTACCTTGGTTTGATCAACAATGATCAGTTGAAAGCAATTGTAAATCTCTGAAATAGTAGCATCCAAAGCTGCCAACCAACCGACTGTAAATAAATCACGTTCCACATCACGTGATGCCCACAGAAAAAAATAAAATCAATGTAAACCTAATCATGTGCTGATTTAGCTTTGGGACTTGTAAGCTGAATTAGTCAAAGATTTGGCACATGATCATACCTGCAATGCATCCTCTGTTGAATTTTCACATTTTTAGTCCAAACTATAGGACAAAACCCTAGTATATTTTATTAATAACATATGTAATAAAAGTATATAACTCATTCATGAGATTCTAGCTAATCTCCACAACTTTAATCTATAAGTCGACTATAAAATTAAGAGATTGGTTTCTCTTCTTTTTTTAAAAAGTATAACGGCAAAGTTCATACACACTTAGATAGTGGAAGTCTTGACGAAACAGTAAAGATGTTGTGACGAAATTGTAAGATCATGAAACAGTAAAGATGTTGTGACATAACTGAAAGATCACGAATTCAAATCTAAAAAACATTTTATATAAAAAAATAATATTAAGACTTTGTATAATATACCAATTGATGAGACGGGTTTCGATGCACCATATTAATTTATTTATTTTTGTGATATGCAATTACATGCATGTATAAAAATAACTTTAAATTGATAGTATAACACAGTTAATTTAATCGTTCTGCTGACAAGACAAAAGCTCAGCTTGTTTTACATATGAATAAAAGATGATCAACTAGATACTAATATATTTTATACATTCATAGTAATAAACAATACACACACATTCCGTCCAAAAAAACATGACACACATATATGAAAGAGTTAATAATATATATGCCCATAACTCATCATTACAAACATAGATCAAGCAAGTGAAAAACATCCCTCCAAGTCAACAAAACCCCAACATGAAACCCTTGTGTACCTTAATCATTGTTGTGATCTTTGCCCTAACATTGATCCTTTCCCTTGAGGTAAATGTTGCCAAAGCTAGAACTTACCCATCTTCATCCAATGTTTCAAAAATGCTTTCATCTTTCCAATCTCTCTCACATAAAAAAGGGTCATTGAAATCAACTCAAGTATCTGCAAGCCTTAAAAGAATACCACCTAGCAGACCAAATCCTACTCAAAACAAGTAATTAACATATTCCTCTTTTCTTCATGCGTCTCTAATCATTGTTCTTTCCATTATATCTACAAGTTAATAACAAAGGGTGTGTCATGTGTGTGTACCAGGTTAAAGCCTAGGATAAAGGATTGAGCAGAGAAAATGGTGGTGGTGGTGGTGGTACATGGAGCTATGTAGATTCAAACTTGTAGCATCAACTATGTTTTTGATCTAGCTTTGTTTTTTGACGGTTTCTTATCTTTATATTCTTAGATTTTGTTAGTCATAGTGATATATATAGTTGAGTTTAGATTTCAATGTATGTTCTCTTATTACCTTGATGTTTTAGATTATAGATAGTATAGGAGCTAATGAATGTAAAGGAGAAAAATAGTAGCCATCATAATATCAAACTCAAAATTGTTGAGTTTTTGCAAGAGATTGAAATTTGTTTGTTTTATTTCTTTCTTGATTGGGTGCATTAACAATTCCATACAGTTTCTCTCACACAGGTTCTTTTGTAAAAATAAAATTGGCAAAATTACTTCTGCAACCATTTAAATTTGATACTTTTCGGTTTGGTTCTTAAGTTTTTAGTTTTTATCTCGATTTTTTTTTTCCATGATATATTATGTTTGCAATGATAATCTTTTTAACAAGTTGCGTTAAAAAACAAAAACTAATGGGAATTTTTTGTATTTGAAATCACTCATATAGACATGCCACATGCATCCCTTTCATTTCTCTCCAATTGTTCTTCTTTAAATTTATTTATATTCCCAAATCCAAAAATCTTAGAATTATAGTACTTATTTTACTTTTTACTTATAAAAAAACAGTACATAATTATTTGCATAAATGTCTTCATTCATGAACCAAAACAATGAGGAGTTCATTTTTCATTTAGTGTGAGATGTGATGAACATACATCTGATTGTGGATCATCTCTAGTTGAATCTTATTAGAGTGTGTTGGGTTCCTTTGATCTTCGTCGTTCAAAGCTTTGTCTCTTCTTATCACTAAGGCACATTTCCTTTCTTTTCTTTCATCTTTCTCTATAAAAAGTGAGGAAACTTTTATATACAATAAAAAGACTGGTTATACGAAGTGCTCTTTTATGAGTTGGGTTCGCCTTTCCTTTCTTAGAATTTGAGATGGGTTTGATGAATCGAAAGTGTATTGCGCGTAATGCGCGAAAGAAATTGGTTTATTTCTCCCATCACTGCACGAAAGTGTTTGATCATTAATATATGTATGACAATTGCTTTTGTGACATTCAGAAATTCTCAACAACACATGTAAATTACTAAAATATCCCCAGCGGTAATTAACTAATGTTGGGTTATAACTAGAAACCCAACGACAGTCAACTGCCGTCGGGTTTTTTTGATCTTTTACTTGTGTTCCTAGGACATTTTGAATGTCAGAAAAGCAACACTCTGTATGTATTATTAAGTTAGGGGCATTGGTTCTTTGTCTAAGAGGGAAGTTTGCATTCTCAAGGGTAAAGTGAATGATTTCGGGGAAGTGTTGCTTGGACTTAATGGACTTCCTATTCAATCTTTGATGGAGAAGTTCCCTATATGCATAATGAACAAACATTTTACCACACTACATGCGGATTTACTTGGCCTTTTTTTTAGCGTATATGTTCATTTTGCAGAAGGCATGGAGGGTTTTGCTTACTTTAAGAAATTGAAGGCCGGGAAGTAGTTCGTGCACTAATTCTCCGATGAATCTCGTGGTCTCGCTGGTCGTGGATTCTCCTACTTTAGCTTGTCAAGTGGTGGAAATGAAAATCAGTCCTCCCAGCTTTTCACCCTTCTAGAATCCTAAAGAGGGGACTAAAGGGTGTTTCTGAAAGAGCTTCTGTCGAAGCGTCACAAAGGGAATAAATGTCCTCCTCTTTCCATAGGTTAGGTGTCCTCACATAGCTTGGCTGAGAGTGAAACCTTTCCAAAACTATAGACGGGTGTTCTACTTTCCCTTAAGCAAGTTAATGAGTTCTCCACTTTCCCTTGAGTAGGTTAATGAGTTCATTTTTGTCGAGGATATAAATATATAAATATTGGAGAAAACTGTCGAGCGTGCGAACTTGAAGATTACTTGAAATGGTGAACTCCTTAAAAGCCATTATAAAGGATGCCATTTCCAAGCATGAGTTGGAGACAGTGGAAGCTATCGCCGGACATGAGGCTAAGATGAATAAAAGGGTCCATATTAGGGACTCCCTTAGATCAAAATTATTTAATTTGACAAAAAGAATTAAACTGTAAATAAAATATATTTTCTCTAATACAAATACACTATGTCCCTAATCTCTTTTTAAAATTTAAATCAATGATTTAATCTCTGTCACTCTCTTTTTTATTTCTTCCTCCTCTTCCTTTGTTCCACTGTCCCTTTTTTTTTGTAGTCATTTCTTCCTCACCCTCTCATTTTTTGATGTACATGTTAAAACTATTCTTTATGCACACATAAATTTGGATGAAAAAAAAAAAAAGAAATTGTCAAAAAAAAAAACTACTTACTTTTAAAAAAAGGTATCATTCTCACGCAATTACAAATGATTGTCCTTTGAGATAACTTATATTTATTGAAGAGGTCGACTTCTTTCAACAATTTTTTTTTCACATACACCTAACCATGAATCGAACCCTCATACCACACCTAACCATGAATCGAACCTTATACCAAATTGTTAAAGGGGTTCAAGTTTCTGCCATTTACATATACAATGAATTGATATTAGAAAATATGAAATGTGTTTTAAAAAAGGGTTAATAGATCTTTACCTCTCTGTAATATAGGTCATTTCCAGTTTTTTCCTCTGTAATTTTTTTTATTTATTTACCCCTGTAAAAAAAATTGTTTTGATTTACCCCTTTTATTTTATTTTCAAGAAATTTTCGTTTTTGTTTGGCCTAAATTTTTTACGGGGGTAAATAAAAAAAATTACAGGGGAAAAAACCGAAAATAACATATATTACAAGGGGTAAAGACCTATTAACCCTTTAAAAAATAAATATCATACTTTGGATAGTTTGAGTATTATCGTGAAATATTTTATATCTGTGGGGGTATAAGCCGGAAAACAGGGGTGTATTTAGAAACAAAAAAGCCGTAACATAAATCGTTAACGAACCAGTAGAACCTTGCGTTGGGTACCGAAATCTGTATCTGTTGAATCAGTGTAATCAAAGTTTTGGTATTGAAGAGCAAGGTTCCGAGGTACTCTTTCTTTTCTATCATTTCATTGAATTTGATTTTGAATTGGGTAATCTATATGCATGGATTCATGTTTTGTTCTGATATTTATTTGTTTACAAGTGAAATCAGAAGCTTATATTTACTAATCTGCTAAGTAAGCATTGTTAATTAAATGATTTTGGAGAAATTGATCAAGACATGTATGACACAGATAGGAAGTCAGTAAATATGGTTAGAGACCTCTGTAGCACCGACACTTCTGATGAAAGACATGTCTGGTGTCAGACACGTGTGATTACATTTAGTTAATTCGTTGTTTTAAATTATTACTGGTGTCAACGTGTCATTGTCATGTTTGATGTTTGTGTCTGTGTCGATGCTTCATAGACTTAGTAGTGGTGGTAGATAGATGAGTCATCAACACTGACACAAACATCAAACATCTAAGATGACCTTGTAATTGGGTACTGGTCTTAGAGGAAGTCAGTTGAGTAGTTTGTACAATTTTGGTTGTTTGAAGAGAGAAACAGTATAGAAGAAAACATATACTGATGGTGTTATCACTAGTTTGTGGCAACAGTCATGCATAGGAAGGGACTGCTGGATCCACCCTGTGTTGTCAAAGAGCTGCTATAGCAGCGTTATAGCACTATAACGTATCATAAATTGAATAAACCGCTCTTGTTCTGCAGTATGCTATTTTGTATGACGTGTTGTTTAATAGTAGCTATAACATCACTGGAGCTTGGCGGAGTTTGAACAAATCTCTTTATCGTGACCCTCAATTGACAACACTAGGTCCACCCGGTCACCACTTTGAGAATAGAGCATAGCAGTCATGTTTATTTGTAGAGTTGATAGCAAAGCATTCATATGTTTAAAAATTCAACAAGCTACTGAAGGCCAGGGTAAACAAGCTTAGAGAACAGGTTCTAGAGTCTTGTTGACACATCCATTTTTCCTCTGTCTTATTAAGTTGAGCCCTCTTCTCCCATTTATTTTTTTCACTGCCTACCGTTTTTCACGGTTATCAACTTGTCACCACTTAACCCATGTTATTCCACTGCAACCTATTCACCCTTATATATTCTTAATTTGGAATTGTTTTGAACTTCAATAACATATTCATTATATTTCAAGACATTTTTATTTTATTATATCATGTATCTTCATATCCAATACTTGTGTCACATCTGTTCTTCATAGATGTTTGTTAGTTGAGTCTTAGAAGAGATAGGCATAAAATCAATTGATCCCGCATTGGCTTTCTTACATATCATGTCACGATTGTTTCTACGGTGGAAACCCTCGTCAAAATAGAAGCGCTAGGAAATGTACCTTCTTAAAAATAGGGTCAAATGTGCATTGGGAAGCAATTTGGTCTTGCAAAAGCTAAACCAAACATAGGCTATGTAACAGTTTATTTCTGTTTGTTAAAAGTAGGGTTTTCTGCAATATGCATTGTAGCATGGTTGTATTATTATAGGACTGGTGGTTGCATGAAGGAGACGTGTGGGTCCTGAAAGAGAAAAGTGATCCATTTAGTGTCAACTATTGGTTGTTAATGCCCTATATTCTGTCTTCAAGGTTGAGTGAGATAGTGTTTTGTTTCTTAGATTGCCATGAAACTACAGATGGGGTGAGACAAGAAAAATGAGAAATTCAGGGATGGATTGGCAGCCATCCTAAATATAGACTCTGAATGCTTTAGCTGGAACTCGTAGCTTTGCTTGTAAACTATTATGTTTGATTTTTCAAATTGTTTGATTTGAGTTGATGGAATACTTACTCATAAGTTCAACATATTATGGTTGGTTCTCTTTGGCTTAGCTTGTTGTTAGGATATAGAATTTGAGTGAAGGATTATTAGAGTAGTTAAGAGGTGTTGGGGAAGTTAGTTAGGTGGTTGTTAAGTTTTGTAGTTATTTTCGTTATTCTTAGAAATTTTTTAAATAGTCCTCAATTGGTAAAGAGGAGAAGGGATAGCTTTAAATAATTGAGGTTTCTGACTGGTTAATCCAATGTGAAAGGAGAGTGCTCCTTTGAGAATATTCTTTTTTTCCTATTGGTGTCGAATAAAGAATTTTAGTCTCTCTTTTGCAGTCTTCATTCTTTTGATTACTCAAAATATTAAAGAATTACTCGATATTGTTTTGTTCTGATAATTCTTTCTTACTTAAATAAAGGATCCTAACACTTGTTGCATTTAAATTTTCACATCTTACCATTGTTTTCAGATTAAAGTTGCTGGTCTTTACTGCATGCCATGGGAACCAGAGGAGTAATTACGGACAAGTGGTCTATGAGAGTTCTTTGGGCTTGTGCTATTGGAAGTGCTGTTAGTAAGCACTCTAGACCCTTTATTAACTGAATCTTCTTTCCTGAAACCTTGTTAACAAACTTAAATGTAACTATGTTATGTTATGTCTCTTCAGTTTTTGTATAAAACATTGTTCATATGATCATATTTTTCTCATTATGAATCACTACTATACCGATGTTGTTAGATAGCTGTTACAGCATAGCGGAACTCAAACAAATTGCTGTTGTTTTACGATACATTATTTAGGGTAAACTATTGTCAAAGAGCGGCTATAACAATACTATAGCACTTTTTCGTTGCGGAATTTTAACAACTGATATTTATTGACAACACTGTACTATACCTGTCTAGGTCTGTATATGGTTGCTGTAGAAAGACAAAAGCAGAATAGGCAGAGGATGTTGGCCGAAGGCTTGAAAGGAATGGATTTGGAGGAAAGCAATGGTGAAAACGTTTGAGCTGCGTCACACTCTTATGAATACTTTGTAGTATCATTTAGCAGATTTTCATATGAAAATAACAGATACAAATGCATAGCATTTGTTTATGCCATTAAAACATCAAATCTGTTGACATAAGAGTCTTTCGAAAAGGGTTTACTTATGTAAAAGGTTTCTGTGTTCATACCGTTTGTAAGATCCTTGCTGAGGGATTTCCCGCTTCAATTTCTTCTTAGCTTTATTTTGATAATTCTCGGTGCTTGCTACCTCCTTTGTAGGAGTTGTTTGATACTTGAGGATTGAATGAGTAGCTTCTTTAACATGTTAAAATTGTATACTCTCAGGTCTTTGTTTTTTCTCCTCTTTTTGAAACTGTTATGCTAACATTGTTAATTTTATTATTATTGTTATTTTTTAATGCTGGGAGTGTGGGGATCAAGTCCTTAACCTTCTTATCACTTCTCTTTTTAACTCAAGCACCAAGTCATCTTGATATCCCCTTATACTTAAAGGTTTCTTATGAAAACAATTTCATTCTTGTATTTATAGACCAATTTAATTTTGATAAATTGCCAATGTAAATTTTGTTACACAATTAACAAACTACATACAACCATTGATAGTTGTGCCTCTAAATATATTTATATATTTATGATTAAAGTCAAACAATTTTAATGATCAAACAATTACTCTTGAGTAAACCACCAAATTGGTCTCTGTCTTTGTACCAAATTTTCTAATTGGTCCCTGACTCTACTAATAACTCAAAATGGTCCATGTCTTTGTCAAACGTTTCTCAACTTGGTCTCTAACTCTATTAGTTATTTTGCATTTTAAGTCATTAACGTACCAAATAAGATCCAAAATGCATTATGTCATTAACCATTAAATAATATCCAAAAGACATTGAGCCATTAACACTCAAAATACATAACAACTAATAGAGTCAAGGACTAACTTGAGAAACATTTGATAAAGATAGGGACCATTTTGAGTTATTAATAGAGTTAGAGACCAAATTGAGAATTTGGTACAAAGACAGGGACCAATTTGATGGTTTACTCAATTACTCTCTATGTCCCTTAATATATAAGTAGTTTACAAAATTCACATGTGTTGAGAAAAGATGTCGGAGTAATAAATTTGTCTGAAAAGTATTTAATTATTACTAAATTGACATTTATGTATAAATGTATTTAATGTTGATCTTTTATATTCCAAGATGATTGATAGTATTAATAAGGGTATAGTTGAAAAAAAGAGAGTAATGAATGCATTTAGAAATTTGTAGATGATCTTTTATTTTTAGGAAAAAAAATTTTAAATGGTCTTATAGTTAGAGATTGAGGGTGTATGATGAATTTGTGAATGCTTATTTCTATTATGTCAATATCTTCGTTGTTCGAACACATTTAAATTACACCAAATTTGAAGTTTTAGTTTTCTGGAACTATTTTATTTCGACAAAATTAAATTCAACTTTGTTGTAACCTGTTTTCATTCCAACAAAGTCAAATGTTGAGTTTGCTGGAAGTAATCCAAAATGATTGTTAAAAATGACTTTTTATTTACAAGGATGAAGGATAATTTAGGTATTATTGTTCGTGGAGGTAGGAAGTAAAGTGTTTGAAGTTCCAACATTGATCAAACTACCAACATACCAAACGTCTCACCAACACAGTGCATAAATGTTGTAACAACTAACATATCAACAATACTAACAGTTAAATTCTATGAATTCAAACTTCAAAGAAAAAGGTCATGCCAACATCTCTAAATTTAATATCACCTTTATCATTTCAAAGGATGCGTTTGGAATTTTAAAAAAATTGTATAGGCCAAAAAGAACTTGAGGAAGATGATTCCTCATCCCTCCCTGTTCAAATATGTCAAAATTCAATTTGGGAAGCTAACTTCCAATAAACTGCCACATATTAAGGGGTTTGAGTGAGCAATCACCCGCTTAAAAAAGGACAATCAAAATTGTTTCCTTCACCTCAATGACTCCAACTTGTGTAGGTCCTCAACCTCTTAAATAAGTCGAACTAAAGTTACACTCTGATCAAAAGATAATGATCAAGCTGTAACCTTCAATATATTTTGTATGATTGAGAATTATAATATGATAAATACAAGGGGTGTTTTAGAAATGTGAGGGGCCTACAAATAAAATATCATTTTTTTCATGGTTTGAGGTCTAAGCTTGAGAATAAGGATGACAAAATGGACAATTTTTTGGGTCAGTGATATCATTTGATTTTATGTTTCGTTTGTATTGTCATTAAATCACAAATGAGATCCTTTAAATAAATAAGTAAACAAAAAGGTTTGAAATAGCTTACTCACCTCAAAAAGGTTTGAATTAAAATAAAATTGTTTAACATAGTCACACACATCAAGAAAGTTGAAATTGCTTAAAAAGTACAGACAAGATGAAGATAACAACACATCCTTAAACTAAAAATCACAATGTTCTTCAATTATTTTATTCCACCCTCGTTTATTTTGTTTGAAAATCCATCCATCATCTCTACTTTGCTTGAAATCTTTGGCTAACACCCATTAGTTGGGCTTGTTCACAGAATCAAAGCTCGACTCTGGAACTACAATGTCTTCACAATCACAACTACAAGTATCATCCTCAGTAATGCATTCACTAGGGTAGGGATCATCCTCAATAGTGCTTTCATTGCAGGAATTGATAGGCTAACACAACATAAAATTACCAACATTAATTAAAGGAAAGTGGATAACTATATAAAAGTTGCTCAAATGAAAAGCATCTAAATATTCTATACCAAAATAAAAATAAAATTAAAACATGAAATCTTTGATATGCATAATAAAAAAAAAATCCAATTAGCAATCCTCAATCCAAGGTTCAAGTAATCATTTATTTAACATGTTGCACGACTATTTTATTAATCACACACATTCCCATATATTTGGGTGAAAATAAGAAAATCACATCAATTACCACTAGTATTGTAAGTTTTACCTTATTTCTAATACTAAGAAATATAACAATAATAATGATTTTTTTTCTTCTTTCAAAGAGTTTAGCGGCGAAAATCTTACACACAAGGTGAAGAAAATAGGGTATTCTGGATTCAAGCCCATGTCTCAACACATCAAATATCCCCATACCTTTTTACTGTAAAATATGCACTTACGAGGCAATTACACTTTTTTGAGATTATATTCATGAACTTCAGTTTACATGAATGATAAATTCAATGTAACAAGGAAGGAAGTGTAACTTATTTCTTCAACTAACTAAAACAAGGCTTGGAGGTTTTCAATTGACAGGTAGGGAAAAAAATGTAAGAAAGAAAATAGTAAGAAATTCATTAGATAAAATATTAGATTGAGAGAAAAAAAAAGTCTAATCTTACTAATCTTGTTTTTATGCAAAATGTACAGTGGACATACAAAAACAATGACATCATGAAAGAGCATGAAACAAGGAAAATGATACGATAGAGGTGATAGGAAGAGAGAAATAAAGTGTTGAATGTGTTAATCGTAGTTTGAGATGTCCAAATATAAGAGATTTTTTTTAATGCATGATAGTCATAAAATCTTATATTCACATAGTCAATACATCAACAACCATTGAATTTTGATAAGACGATGTTATTTATGGGTTGCAATTTTAGTTTTTTTTTCTTTAAATAAAAATATGTTTAAAAGTTACACCGTCTAATCTCAATCCAACATGGCATCAATGTGGTGGATGTTGGATTTTAGTGAGTGAATTGAATCCTATTTACTGACAACAATAAGACTAATGTATGACAGAAATAAGTAAACTATCTTCCGATGAAACCCAATGCGGAATAATATCGTGAACATATCATTATTGCACACAATTATGAAATAGAATATAACAAAATCATGCATCACATCAAATAATGACTCAATGTTTTTTTCCATCATAAAATTCCCATCATGTAGAAATTGAAAGAACTAAATCAATCATACATACAACCTCATAAATTTTATAATTCAAAAATAATTATAATTAGTTAAGCTGCATTCCAAATGTATTGTTCCTTAATTTACCTCTTCCATAGAAGGATAAAAGTTTGGAGTACGATTGGCTTCCCTAGGAAGCTCGATAGTCATAAAAGTACCATCTAAGCAATCTTCATGTGTAACCATTAATTCAACAGCAATCTACATAATGTACAGAAAAATGTAAGAACTAGTGAACAATATGGGTTTTTCTTACAGGGAGTCATGGCCGTAAGTGTGGAAAAATCCCCTGACCATCCCCGTTGTCATACCTAAATAAATGTATTTAAAACTATTCACTAGTCACCTAATATACAAAGCACAAATTATAGTATACTAATTCTTAAATTCTCATTAGAAAAGACATTGGAAACAAGATTTTAAAAAATATTTGCAATCACAATTTGGACCACGTTTGACATTAATGCAACCACAATATTTGCTATTTCAAGTCGTCTAAAATTAATATTGCATCAAATGCATTTAATCATGATTCTCTGCAATGCAAATATGATTACTCAATATTGACTTAAATTCTTGATTATAAGAGTTCATGATCCACAATTGCGACTATAATTTATGTTGCATCTGATGCATTTTATCATGATTCTCTGAAATATCAAAGATCTGAGTCAATATTTATTTAAATCCTCGATTAGAAGATTTGATGAAAAAATAATTACAAAATCAATAAATCAAGGCCACAAATAAAGGTTTGAAATGAAAACAACATACATGTTCATCGCTGCCATCTCTTATCACAAGATTGAAATCAACTAACAATCTTTCATTGATGAACCCTTTCAAGTCATCAATATGCAATGGATCTGTGAAGGGACAATGAATACGATAAGAATAACATAAATTTCATGTTCAAAATGGAATCAAGTGATTTTTACCGTTGGATTGAGTGAACCATGAACGAACATCATCGATGAGTTGTTTAGCTTTGAGGTGAGAGTTATCGCCACCCCGACGGTAATAAACAGAGTTTTGAAGAGCATCCCAATGATTGAAAACATAATCAATCCCTTCATTGAATGCTTTCAATGATTCTCCTTGCAAAACTCTACGATTCACCATCTCTGCAACAAACTTAGTAGAGCTAAGGGTGATTGAGAGAGGGTGAGACTTTAGGGTTTATCCTAGCTTGTATTTAGTTCATTTATATCCCTTTGTAGGAAGCCTACAATAAGACCCCTCTCTTTGAGTCTCAAATATAATTAACACTTTTTGTCCTTACAATATTATGCACTTACCACATGCACCCCCCACAATTCTTTTTTACATTCAAACTCCCAAACATTATAATATATTTTCAAATATTATTTATTTTAAAAAGAAAAAAAAATTCATATGATTTTACTAATGGTAGATGAAGTCCTAGAAAAACTATATGATCTAAAGATTGACGAGTTGAATCTCAATTTGACTTAACTTAGAACATTATAACGTGATTTGATCTATCTAACTAGTTAATCTCATTTAGTGAAATACAGCTTAGTCGTTGTTGCCATGGATAAAAAAAAATCAAAATTGAGCTAATTAATTCACTCTCCAAACTCGTCAGTCTCAGGTTACATATTGATATGCACATTATTCACATAATCTACTTGACCATATTTTTTATTGATATATGAAGACAAATATTTGCATATAAGATGTTGTTCAATTTGTCTTAATAAATATTTTCAAATTATCAACTTTTTGTAATTTTTGGTGATAGATAATTAAATATATCAGCTGTGAAAATTATGCATTGACATGTCTGAAAAGTCCAATAACGGCACTTAAAAAGGAACGAAGAGATGATTAATCATGTTGAATCATTAAGGTGATAATGAAATTTAGATATTATGAGTGTCCTATGTTATACAATGTACTTCCTATGTTTCAAAATGAATGTGTTTTAATGTTTTTACATAGAAATGCAATGATTAAGAGATTTATTTGTTGAATCAAGAGTGTAATGACATCAAAGAGAGTGTAAGACATCCCTTAAAACCTTTAATCATGCCAACCAATATATATTAAAAAAGGGGGAAAACAATATTT
>Ga0315913_1006215_pt1 | contig 14448 bp, 8 predicted proteins | sample MpolsnodulesMG_FD_207736 | JGI IMG/M metagenome (GOLD analysis project Ga0315913, IMG submission 207736) | Medicago polymorpha root nodule microbial communities from Los Angeles, California, United States - small nodules | ecosystem: Host-associated > Plants > Roots > Nodule | place: USA... | reverse complement strand
AATATACTATGCTATCAAATTAAACCCAATACAAGTGAGATTGAATAATTGAATTGATGTTGCAATCAATTGATCTAAGTGAAGTGTTCAAACTCAATTTAATGAATTGGTCAATTTTCAATTAAAAACAACTTAGATCAACAATAGGAATTAAACTATCAATTATTCAATCAATCATATGTAATATCAAAATGTAAACGGATAGAGAGAGAGAACACCGGTGTTTATAGTAGTTCACCCTTAAGGGCTACATCTACTCTACTTGATGAAGTACGCCTTCACCAAGGTCATCCACTATGTATGAAAAGTTGATTACAATGTTTACAAGAGTTCCTTCAAATTAAAGCCCTAATTCTTCAACTCTTATGTAAAACAGACTCCCCCAAACTTAAAGTACCCCTTGAATCTTCGGATCCTTGAATTACTCGTGCACTCCTTCGATCTCTTCACTCGAGTCTTCAATGCTACGTCCGGTAAACGAACCCCCTTCGACTTCAAGAACGGTTAGAAAGACGCCCAAGTCCTTTGGAGGTGGAATGAGATTATTCACTTCTTTTGAAGCCTTGATTAAGCCCAATCAATCTTCTTGAGAGAACCAACTTACAATCCCTACTAGCAACCTAGAGAATCTACACACTCAAAGACAAAGTGATTATAAGAAAAAGTGTTTAATCTTGAAGAATGTATGAGCAATGAGTTTTTGAGACCTAGAGAGAATAGATGCAAATGATTCAATAACTTTGAAAAAGGGGAGAGGAGTGTATATATAGTGAGGGGTGAAAAGACTCAATTTTCGCACAAATTTAACAAATTGGATCGATTCACTAAATGCTTGAATCGATTCAGACAACCAAAAACCAGACCAGAAAAGTATGAAGGATGATACGATCCAAATCATATTTGAGTCGATTCAAGTGTACCCGGGATGAAGATTGATACGATTCAAACTTTGTAGGAATCGATTCAAGACAGGTCAGAGAGTTTTGTGAGCTGATTCAAAATAGAAAAGAGACGATGCATACATGAATCAATTCAAGTAAATGTGAATCGATTTACATGAAGTCAGAGACTTTATTGAATCGATTCAGACCGTGATGAGTCGATTCAAACTAATTCAAAGATGATTTTTGACCCTTTTTCAAACTAACAAAACAACAAGACCAAACCACATAGATTCCAGGGTGCTTTAACATGCTACAATCATCAAGGCGATAAACTAAGCTAAACTAAGCTACGAATCATCATCAAAAACAAATGTGTAGTCTTCAAAACATACATCCTTATGAAAAACCTTTTTAACTGGTTCTAGAAAGAAACATATATATGTTTTATACTTAGATGACATTCCAGTTGAATCATGTTTTATGACTATTGAGAAAGACAAATGGATTTAGCACAAACGAGCTAGACACATAAGTATGAAAACAATTTAAAAAATTTCCCAATTTAATCTAGTTAGAGGACTTTCAAAAATAATTTTTGAAAAAGATAAAATATGTGAAGCAAATAATTTTTGAAAAAGATAAAATAATTTTTGATAAAATATTTTTTCTTGGTTACAAATTAAACAAGAATAAAATAGAATATTTATTTGTCAAGAAAAATATATTAGAGATCTTCTAAAAAAATATAAAATGAATGAAGCCAAAATAATGACAACTCCCATGCACCCATCTTCAAATTTAGATAAAGATGAAAACGAGAAAACTATTCCTGAAAAAGAATAAAGAGGTATGATTGAATCTCTGTTGTACTTAACTGCTAGTAGACCAGATATTGTTTTTGTTGTTGGTTTATGTGAACGTTTTCAAACATCTCCAAGAGAATCTCATTTAATTGTAGTAAATTTTTTTTTCAAATATCTAGTTGGTACTATTGATCTTGACCTTTGGTATAGCAAAGGTTCTCTGTTTCGATTTAATAGCTTATTGTGACGCTGACTATGCTGGAGACAAAATTGAAAGAGAAAGTACAAGTGGAACATGTCAATTTCTCGGGAATGCACTTATCAGTTGGGCATGTAGTAAGAAAAATACAATTGCTCTGTCAACTACTAAAGTTGAATACGTATCAGCTGTCAAATGTTGCTCCAAGGTATTATGGGTAAGAAATCAACTCGAGGATTTCTCAATAAGGTACGAAGCAATCATGAATATCCATTAATGGACGAAGCAAGGGAAGAAATATTCAGTGAGGAATAATTAATATGATTATTTCTAATCAATTAGAAAGCATATATTCCCAATGTCAACCAATTAATAAAAATTCTTATATTAAGGTACTTAGCAAGATGAAAAATATGTTGATCTCAAGCAAAACAAGTGGCAAACTAATCAATGAAAAAGACATGCAATTACTAACAAGCTTTGAAGATCCATTTTACTCATTAAACAAGGAGTTATTGAACTATAAGCCAACTATCTTAAGACAATTATGTTTAAGCATCAAAGGGAGTATTAATCATGCTTGTGAGATGTGCATGCATGAAGAAAAGGCTGAAGCAAGTGTCAAGTACGTGGACATGTGTCTTGAGGAAGAGGAGAAATGTAATATCCCGCAAAATGCTTTAGCAGACTATTTAAAGATTAGAAGTTAGAAGTTAAGGAAGAGGAGAAATATAATATCCCGCAAAATACTTTAACTGATAAATGAAGAATGCGCGAGAATTATAAGGATTAGAAGTTAAGGAAGGGCAAAATGATAAATTGTGCATAAGACTATTTAAAGACCAAACCACATGTTCCTTTCACTTTCCCAACACCTTTCTCTCTCTAAAAACAAAAAAAACCTGAGTTTTCTCTCCTCCCTCTCTCTAACACACGCGGCTCTCACTCTCTAACACCCAAACTCCATTAAACCTCACTCAAATCACCATGAATTTAACATGCAAACTCATTTTTAGATTACCCATGAAAGTATAGCCTAGAACCATGCTTTAAATCATTCTTTCCATTCCATTTATGTCTAGGCTGAACCACTTCCATCATTTTGTACTTGTACATGTGGCTTGTTTGGATGCTAGGAACAAGGAATTGAAGCAAGAAACTTAAAGAGGGACCAAAAGTTATGTTGGGTGCAGAAGTTGGTGTTAGAGACATGAGGTATCAAGGATGTTTGAAGTTAGAAGCTTGGATGTGTATAAGTGGGGGTTTAAGCTAGTGATTTTGGGTTTTGCTTTGAAATGTATAAGGTAATAAAAATAAGTTGTTTTAAGAATGTTAATTTATAGCTTAACATTGTTTCTGTTGGTGCTGGAATTATTGTGAGAATTAAGCTATTTATGGTTAAGTTGTTATAGCTAGACAAGTTTATGCAGGAACTTTTAAAGAATAAGTAGAAATTCGTATGACAGTAGAGGTAATAATCAGATTACTGTTATTGCTGTGTTGATCAAAATTAAGTGATTATTAGATATTTGGATTCTATATCCCATTCCCTTCAATTCGGATATAAGTTTTGTGTAATTCGGAATAGGAATTATGAATAAACTGTGAACTGAACAGAGAAGAAAGGAAAAAAGGGGAAAAACTCTTTCTATTCAATTAATTGAGAAATGAGTACAGAAGTGTATTTATATGTGTATAGTTTCAACAACTTACTTAGTTGTGTAACTAATTGACTAATCCTATTGTAACTAACTACTTATAGCTAATTACAACAATTATTTCTACAATCTACCTCTCAAGGGCTCGAGTTCGATTATTCCGTGTCAATTTTTGTGGGCTAGTTTGACTTATTCAACAACAACAAAAAATCCATTGATCTATTGACGCGGACAAGTTTTGAGAAAGGTTAAAAAATTGCAAGGCTGGAAAAATCTGAGAATTCTTCTTGTAAGTCAGGGGAAAATCAATTAACTATCGTTGGTAAGAGAGTGGTAATTAAGTGTCGTTTGGGACATTTTGATCGGTTTGAGGTGCATTTGAACAAACACTAGGTGTCTAATGAGCTCGCTTTGGACAAGTTTGATGGTGGGACAAATCAAAACGAATGGGTTGTCCTGTACCCACTTATGCTTTGAGCCCGATAGCTCATCTACCTATATGATGCTCTAAACTCAGGTTAGAAAATACTTCCCCCGGTCCTATTTATAATAAACATTTAATTTTTTTGATTTATTACATAAATAATGTATTTTGTCTATATTCTAGATAAGATACATCAATTATTCAATGAATTTAAAAAGTCAAATTTTTCTTATAAATAGGACTGAAGGGAGTAATTAGAAAATCTCAGATTGCAACCTCAATAAGGGGCAGACCTTCTCTATGGTAAGAGTGTATCATGATACCTACACAATTTGATTCTTTAGTGTGTAGTTATACTGTACTCTCAAAAGAGAGTGTATTGAAAAGTGTACGTTGCTTGCATTTATCTTTATACTCCCTCCGGTCTTTTATTCAAGAAACAAAATACATAAATCACATAGACCAAGAAAACACTTTGAACTAATTATTTGCATTTAATACTCATATAAATTTATATTCATTCCATTAGTGCCCCTATATTAATTGTCTTGATTACACTAACTTATTTACTTTTGATATTCTCTTTCATAATAAATAAGGGTACTATTGAAATTGAACATCCAAAGTACTTCCTCCGTCCCATAATAACTGAGTCATTTGTAAAAAAATATTGTCCCAGGAATCTTGACCCATTTCAGTTTTCAATACGGCATTAATTACTTTTTTCTAATTATATCTATAATTAATACTACTTTTACTACTCCCAATTCAATATATTCTACTTTACATTTATGATAAAGAATAATGCACCAATACTTGACAAAGACACTCAAAACCATATTTCTCTCTATTTTATTTATAAACTTTTCTTAATTTGTGTGAAAAGTTAAACTTGGACGGAAAGAGTATTTTAAAATTGGTCAAAATTTCTTATAAAAAGGACAAAAAAATTTGATACTTTTGTTTCTTCTAAAAAGGACCGGAAGGAGTATTATTGTATATTACAAGTTTCCCAAAATATTCTCGATCATATTTATATCTAATGGTGTAGAGGCAAGAGTTTTTCGTGATTAGGTTGTCCCAATAGTTGCACATGTTAAAGAAACTAAAAGTAGCAAGTTTTTATTGAAAAACAACAACTATTTATTAAAAAGTTGTATATTTAATATCAAATGTATTTCTAATGGAAAATTACTATTTTAAATTTGTTAACATGTGCATGATAGAAAAACCTTAATTAATTGGCAAATGTTAACATGTGCCCCAAGGGCATAAGTTAGAGAATTTAAAATAGAAACAATTGTCTTAAAAGTTGTGCATTCTACTTTTTAAAGTCAAACTTCTGTTCTTTTCTATAAAAAATTTCTAATTTTAGATTCCTTAACTTGTGCCCTAGGGGCACAAGATAACAACACCCTAATTAATTTATGGGAAATGCTAACCGGTGCCTCCGGGGCATTGGTTAAGGATATGAAAAAGGAAATTATATAGTAATTAATGCATTAAAATTGTGTAATTAATTTATAATAAAGTCAAAAACAGTTTCCTTTTATGGTAATAATTCCCTTTTATGGTATGCTTAACCAGTGCCTCGGGGGCACCGGTTAGCAGGACCCTTAATTTATTAATGAAAAAACGTGATAAGAATGATTGAACCAGATCGATTTTACCAATACACCATGACGCAAATTGTTCTTTACATTAAATGTTGATATTTATTACTTCATCTGTCCATATATCTAAGCAACTTTTTATTAGAGACAAAAAGTGCTTACATATAGAGAGGGAGGGAGTATAATAGAAATGTTAACTTGTGCCTTGAGACATAAGTTAAGAAGCTAAATGTATAAAAAAATTTATTGAAAATTGTGTTTTCAATATCTTAAAAATTTCAAAAGTTATCTTTTCAATGTAAAATTTATTTTTAATTTCTATTTTAACCTTCTTAAGTTATGTCCATATGACACAAATTAACGTGACCCTTGTTATAAATGTGACACCCTCTAAAATTACAGTCAAGATCTACCACAACTTAAAAAACAATGGGTTCTACTTCTATGACTTTAAGTTTGGTAACTTTGTCTCTATCTCCATAGTAACCAATAATTCTCTTTCATCGGTCATTTATCATTCATAGGGTTATTGTATCGTAGTACATCTTTTTACCTTCTCAAAATATTTTGATGGTCTTAAAAATATATCTTTTCCAATGCAAACGGCTAATTCAATTCAATATCTGCCTCCTGATATTCCCAATAAATAGTCTACTTGAAGAAGCACAAACCCTACATATATACTGCGTTCTCTAACTTTCCACAAGACTCAGCAAGACCTTTTCTTTTCACCTTTCACTCTTCTTGTAGTTGTCGTGATCAAGATCTAAAATGAAGAATAATAAATACAATCCTGAAACCATTTTCAACCGTCTGAGCAGTACAATTGGCCAATTCAAGGCAAGATATCCCAAGAAAGAAGAGTGGTTGATTCCATCTATAAACCCTTCTAAAATCAAAACCTTTAGCGTTCATAGGTTTAATACATCAAATGTCAGAATGAGAGGTATGGCTTTTTACGAATCATATGAAGAGGCAATGCAGTCATCGGACTACAATGAGTTGTGCACTAACGTTGGTTCTATGTTATGCGACGTGTACCATGGATTCAGAAGTTCCGTGGAAGAAGCATTGTATGGAATTGGTGTAAAAACTACTGTGGTGTGGTTATCATCTGATAAAATTACTACTGAAGAAATTGTTTGGCCTTTCATTCTTGTCAACTTTGGTTGTATTATTATTATGCTTTTGAAGAACTTCACTAATGAGCCAAACTATGAAACTTTCATGATCAAGTTAATTAGTGAGTTGAAAGAGATAATTGGGTATGATGCTGATTTTGATTTTCCATTTGATTTCAAGAGAGCAATTGCAATTAGGGAAAATCTTGGTTCTTGTTCAAGATTATGTCAAGATGCAATAAGATTTATTATGAAGAAAAGTAATAATTCTGTTGAAAGAGATCAAGAACTTGGTGTTGTGTGTCAATATTTGTGTAATGTGTTAGCTTGGACCGACATGCATCATTTCACACTTATCAATGATTTGTTGGTTAAGCCTCAATCACCTGTCTTGTTTCACTTTAGGGTTTCACAAGAGGTGGAAAATTATACTGAGGCCTGTAGTGCTATCACGTCTCATATTTGCCCTCAGTTTTTCATGTGTGTAGCTTCTAAGGTGGCATTGTCAAAGGTGGAACATTCCCGGTTTCCTACTCTCATTGCTGTTGCTCAAGAGTTGGAAAGGAAAGGCAAAAATTGTTCAGTTGGTGCTGACTGTGAGTTAACATCAACAGATGGGGCAGACCCAACAATGATACAAGCTTTGGTCAAACTTCATCTCAAATTTTATGCTTGTGAATTCTAAGTTTGGTTAGAATCATAACATAGTTAGAACTATTGGGTTTTGACATTTCATTTTCTAGTACTATTGGGTTTATCTAGAACTTTTATAGTATATTCTTAATTTATTTACTACAACTATTATGGTTTTGTTGTTGTGATTCTCCACTTGTTTGTATGGACGAGACATTTTTATTTTATTTTTTTTTGACAAAAATGTGATTCAATCTGAAAAATTTGAAGTTGGGTAATGGGTAAACCCTCACTTAATACGAAGACGTCGTGAAATTCAATAATAAATCGTTAGTTCAAAAAAATAATAAACGTTTAGGGTTTTTAAATTTTAATCAATTGATCGGTATTTTAAAATAATATAGTTACATTAGATAAATTTAGTTATAAGTTGCTAGCATTCCTCTTTTATAATATACTGAACCAATACAATTTTTTTATAGGAAAAGATGTTTATAGCTTTTCGTTGAGAACCATTTTTTTTTTTTGTAGAGTCAAAAGAAAAAATACTTTATTCAAACTTCGGTATTATCCCCATTCACGTTTGAAATATATTTAGAACTGTTTTTTTTTATTTTTTTAGAATGCAAGTGAGTGTTCTAAGAGTATTATTGGTTAAGAAATCAAAAGAAGTAACTTTGTATAAAGATATAGAATAATTATTGTATTGACAAGTAACAAATTTCATTTTCAAAATAAAATTTCTTTTTATGAAATCGTTAACCCATGCGCTTAAGGTACTCGTTAGCAGGTTCCTTATAAAATCAAATGAAGAACACATAATTATAAAATTAATACAAATTTTTTTTGGAAGGAACAAAAATTATATTTATTTGTTTTGTTACTTATAATTTTAAAAGTCAAAAAAATAAATATCTATAAACATAGCATACATACTATCTAAAATTGTTTTCCTCTTAGTTTTAGTTTACGACACTTGAATGAAAGTGTTTACAATTTTATTTTGCTGGGTAGTGTTTAAATCTATTAAAAATATTATTTATAAGAAAATTTGTAGGACTACATTATAGGTTTTTTTCTTTTCTTCTAAAGAACGAGCTGTTTAACTAGGAACCCATACAGGGACGATTTCGAGTAGTTTTTTTGGAGTTTATATTTTAACAAGACTTTTTGGTCTGACCCAAAACATACTGAAGCCCTTTAAAACCGGCCCTAAACTGATCGAGTAACTTGTTTGACAACTCTAAGTCACCCTTTCATATTGATAACAAATTACCACCAAGTTTTAATAAAAAGGTCTTCTTAACAAGGGTCTTTAAGACACTTGTTAAGGATTATAAAATACTCCCTCCGTCCCTTTATGTAAGCACCCTTTGCTTTTTTCACATTTCTTAAGAAAGTTTGTCAATGTAATTAATGTGTCTGTTTTGTGTGTTAATATTACCAAATTGACACTTGTTTGTATGTGTATTAAATTTGACTATTCATATTTCAAGACAAGTTAGTAGTATTAATTAGGGGTATGGTTAGGAAAAAAATAATAAATGCATCTAGTAATTTGAAAAGGGATATACATTAAGGGACAAAAATAAAATTAAATGGGTGCTTAAATATAGAGACAGAGGGAGTAGAAATAATTGGTAAATTTTATGTAGAGAAAATTGCTTTTTCAAGTTTCAATGTGTTGAATGCATCAATTCCAAGACAAATTTTTTTCTTTAAACTTCTTAACAAGTGTCCTAAGAAACTTCTTAGCATCTCCCTAAATAAAAAGGGCAATGTTTCCACCCAAAATAATATTACAAAAGATAAATTATAAAGTTGTGTGCAAAAAATATAAGATATGCTAAATGCTTATTCTGTCTATATCATATCCTATCGTTATCCAGTATCATATCATATCATGTCTTTATCATATCCTGACCATCAAAGAGACTCTTGATCTTCAATATCTTTAATTCTTCAAATGATGTCTGGTTTTGCCGATTTACATAATTTCTCAGTATAAAGACTTAAAATACATAAAACTGAATTGCAACGACCAGAATGAAAACAAGTTTTAAATTGAATTAGTTGTTTGCATTGGAAACCAGATATTTTAAACCAAGTTTGCATTGGAAACCAAATATTTTAAACCAACAAATATTTGAAAAGATTTCCCAAAAAGAATAAAATCAAATGTTGGGAAGGGAAAAAGAAGAACGATACAATATACTCCTCAAAAGTGTAGTTGGAGTAATGGATAATGCTTTTTTTTTTTTTCTTGAAAGGGAGTAATAGATAATGTTAACCAGTGTCTTTAGGGCAATAGTTAAAAAATAAAGGGTTAATATATCTTTACCCTCCTGTAATTTGGACGAGTTCCGGTTTAACCCCTGTAAAAAAAAGTTTAGATTCCAACCCTGTAAAATAAGATTCTGTGATTTTAGCCCATGAGCATGGTGACTATATAAAATTGCTGACGTGGCGAGCTGAGTGGAATGCTGACTGTGGATACATGATTATGTGGCGTGCTGACTGTATAATTAATTTTGTTTTTCATTTTTTTAAAAAAAATTATAAAATTTTAAAAAAATTCAGGATTTTTTTTATTACGAAAAATATTTTCCAAAATTTTTGAAATATATATTTTTCAAAAATTCCAAAATTTATAATTTTCGAAAAATATATATGTCAAATTTTTTTAATTTTCCATAATTTTTTAAACAAAAATTCAGAAATATATTTTAGAAAAATTTATTTTGAAAAAAAAAATCAAATTATTTTCGAAAATTTGAAAATATATATTTTTTGAAATTAAAACAGCCAGTTCAAAAGAAGTTTTTTAAATTTTCTCAACAAAAAAAAATCTGGAAAATATTTTTATTTTAAAAAATATGGATACAAATTTATTTAAAAATTTAGGAAAATTCAGATTTTTTTTCGATAATTTTATTCCGATTTTTTTTACGATGTGTTACAGGTTTGAGAATATGTTTTAATTTTTAAAAATTGAGGATAAAAAAAATCTGGAAATTTCTTTAATATTTAAATTTATTCTTATCTATTTCTTACATGTGTTATTTGTATTGAAAATTGAGGGCATTTTTGAAAATAAACAGCCAGTTCAAAAGAGCTGAAAGAGGTTGTTTTCTTTATATATATATTTCCCAAAAAATTATATATAAAATAAAAAAAAATCCTAAACTTACTGTATTTTGAAACTTTTAAAAAAAAATTAAAAAATCCAAACTAAATTAAAATTTTAATAATATAAGCTAATTTTTGAATGTTCTGGTAAAAAAATATTAATTTCTTTCTGAGTTTTTTTATTTTTTGAAAAAAAATCCAAATTTTTTCAAAATTTTAATAAAATTGATTTTTTTTCTTATTTTTAAATTTTTGAAAATTAATTTTCAGGTTTTAAAAAAATTAAAATTAAAATAATTACACAATGGCATGCCACGTCAGTGTCCATTACACACATATCAGGTTTTAAAAAAAATTTAAAATTAAAATAATTACACAGTGGCATGCCACGTTAGCGTTTGGATGGGGTCGGTGGTGTTTAGTGGAGAATTTTCATATTACAGGGATGTTTTGTGAAGAATCTTTATATTATTGGGGAGTAAAGACATATTAACCCAAAAATAAATATAGTAGTAATTACATGGGATGTTGTGCATTCAACTTCTCAAAAGCTTAAAAAGTGTCATTCTTAGTTTAAACCTTTGTGTTTTTGGTTTCCTTAATGGTACTCCATCCATCTCAAAATAATACTTCATTCGGTCACATTTACAAGCATAAAAGTACATAAAAGTACTACAAGCAGGAGTAGGCCTGAACCTTATTAGTGCAGGCAAACTATGACCAAACTCAACTAAAACAAATCTCAACTAAGACAACATATATGCAAAGAATCAAATCAACCGTCTAAACTAAGCTGTCAAACAATTAGCTATTAGCACATATTAAGAAACATCTCTTGGCAGTCAAACATACTTGGGATTGCTTTTGAATACACCCTCTTTGAGATGAGTTTGGATGTGCTCACTAATTGTGATGTTATCAGAGCCTTTGCCTCTTGCAGAGCTGCTACTCTTTCTTGACTTCTTGTTGGACTTTGGTTGGTGCTGATCATCTGGTTGTGCCTCCAAATACTGCAAAGCCACGCATGGTTATGAGAAGTATGTATCAAACTGTATTCATGGACTGCAAGCTAAATTTAAGTGGGATCCAAGCACTAAACTTGATATTCCATTTGATGCCACACATTCAAATGTTATCCGTACTATGCTCAGTTCATGTGAACTTCGTGCAGATGTTATGACGTTTCTTAAGAACAACTCCAATCATTCTGATTCACATATTCACAATGTGTGTGAATATTTGAGTTTCATTTTAAAATAACAAATTTATGAGATGTTTTATAGTAGAGGTGCTGGTTTTGCATTCCAAATGTTTTATCTCATTCTTGCCTTTTCTCTCAGTTGTTTTTTAGGCATTTGGGTTTAGTTTCAGAACTTCTGGAGGTGGACTGCTACTAGAGTTTCAGTATGGACGCAATGGTTCTAAAGTTCAATGATGGACGAATAATATTTAGATTGAGAATCCAATTAGGTGTTAATGTGGATCATATGGTGTGTAGATTTGCACAGTGCCTCGCAAAGGGTCTGCAAGGGCTATAATCAGCCAGCCTCTAAGGATTCTCTATTGAAGAACCTCTTATTAGAAAAACAGAGTAACCAGTGTCACTCAAGTTGTATTATTAGAAGAACCTCTTCAATCCATTCTACAGTTAGCTATATATGAATTGTTAATACATAAGCTTAAGGTGAGCTGTAAGATTATTACTTAGTAAAGGTACATGTCTTCAACATAAAAAGTTAATTAGAGTAGACGTGAATGTCTTCAATTTATCAACACACTACAAACATTGTCTACCTTTGCATTATAAACAGAATTTCATGTTAACACTATCCACCAAAAAATGGCAAAATAAGATCAATTGAAATTAAAGGGAACACAGACATAATAACAATAATAATAAAAATGGAATCCCAGATAAACTCACCATTTTTAGAACAGCACACTCTTTAGATACTCCCTCAGGCCACATTTATAAATAAAAAATAATTTTTTAGGTTTATAGAATAATTAATGTATTTGATCATATTTATCGGTCAAATACATTAGTTATTCAATGAATCTAAAAAGTTGTGTTTTGCTTATAAATGTGACCGAAAGGAGTAGTAAACAACTCTTTAAAAACATTCTTCAAACGCTCGATGAAATGCACTTTTTACCCTCTCCATGAATCCTAATGTATGTTGGTCAAAAAAATGAGTCCTAATGTATTGTTACTCGACCCCATGTTCTAAAAATACTATGTTCCCAATAGTTAGTAAATGATGAAAAATTGAATGAATATAAGATGAGTTCATTTGAATTCTTATTCCTTCCCAATACTATTGATTGACTCCATACACCCTTTCCGATACTCCATTAAATAGCAGAAATACCACATGCACTTATTATATATAGTGCGTTATCTTTGTTTAGTTTAAGTACTTCAATTCCTAACTTCTGAGTTCTATAGAAAATGGGAAACAGACTAATCAAAACCCTAAGCGGCAACCATGAAGAATCATCAAATGCATTGAAGCAATGCATTGTCCCCTCATCACATACTCCTGTAGGTAAACTAAACTGTTCTACAGTTGAAACACTTCCAACCACCAATCAGCCACGTACGAGTGAATATAATTTTTATGTCCCAGATGAAGATGATCCCACCACAGGCATGGCATTCTCTGCTGCATAGACACTGCTAAGGATTCAAACATTAACAAGGAGTTATGCACTTATGTTGGATCTATGTTATGCTATGTGGTTCCTGAATTCAGAAAACCGGTAGAGGCAGCACTTAAGGAAATAGGCGTTAGTCTTCGTTTTGTGAGTTTACCATCCCAGGCTCATGAAAATAATATTGTGGATTCTAAACTTCCTCAATTGAACAGGTTCTACATCCTTGTCATCTTTGGTTATTGCATCTTTCTTCTTTTCAATGCTCGCAAAGAGGTATATTGGTATAACAGGTGCAGCGAACCCACCAGCACCGACAGGATTTATGCACTATGTACTAAACTTGGATTCCCTCCGTACAACGATCTGCATATACCATTCAATCAACAAAATGAATATGCAATTTACACTATGTTTGCTACTCCAAGTCTTCGTTTTTCTGTTATTTTATACATAATGGAAAACTTAGATAATGAGGAGATTCGAATTCGTAACTTGTGTGATTATGTGAGCTTTAATTTATGTGGTTTATCATGGTATGGAGTTATGTATGTGTTTAGTGTTATAAATGACAGGTTGGTTAAGACTAAGTCACCTGTCCTCTCTGACTCTCGGGTTACAACAGAGGTTAATAATTTGCCAGTGACCAGTCTTGCTGTTGGAAACTACAAGTATCCTTACTATTTCAGTCATTTGTGTCTCGATTCAGAACTTTTCCTTGTTGATGTTTTCAAGATTTCCAACTCTGTTTGCTGTTGCAATGGAGCTAGACAGGGAAAGCAGTGCTCTTTACAAGTATAATGACATTTCTGGGGCTGACCGGACAATGGTTCGAGAATTGGTGAAACTTCATCGGGCGGCTTTTGGCACAAAACCGAGGCATTCATATCTCTGGGAATGAAATATGAGAGTGGAGTGTATTTGTAATGTTACTTTTTATATTTATATTAGTTGGTCCAAGAAATTATATTAGTGAGATCACGAACATAACCTTATGATGTTTGATTCCAGCATGAGAGTAGCTTAATCATTTTTGATTTGGAGTCCAATTTGGTCTTCCATATCCTTGAAGAAAAAACGATTCAACCCTAGTATCATGCGAGGAGAACACGAAGTATTGAACATGCACCAAACATACTTCTACTTGCATTAGCTGTTTTAAAATCAAATCGAATCAAGCTTAGCATCATGATAACATTTAGGGAGCTTCTATGGTGCAGTCAGGAAATTGACTTTTTTGAAAAAGTTAATTTTGATTTTAATGTTTGATTCATTTTTAAATTGTTGATTACTGATTAATGATCAATAGTAATTCATCTAGTAATGCTT
>Ga0315913_1006214_pt1 | contig 14448 bp, 6 predicted proteins | sample MpolsnodulesMG_FD_207736 | JGI IMG/M metagenome (GOLD analysis project Ga0315913, IMG submission 207736) | Medicago polymorpha root nodule microbial communities from Los Angeles, California, United States - small nodules | ecosystem: Host-associated > Plants > Roots > Nodule | place: USA... | reverse complement strand
GTTAACTCTCATCCCATTTATAAATTCTTAGTTTGATAGTGTATGAAACAACAAAATACCCGACAACCCTAGCTCAGAACGATATTGATTGTTGAACGGCTTAGAATATCGCACCAGTCCATGTGGAGACGATAACATAAATACTTACTTTTGTTAGTGCAACAGTTTTCCCAAAACATAGCAATTTTAGAGAGTTTTTGAAGTAATTCACGAAGAAATAATGCAAATTGGAAAATCAAGAACAACCTAATTTTTTTGAAGACTTTAGGAAGACCAAGAATGAAGATTTAAGAGGCCTCCGAAGACTTTACAATGGGAGGAATTTTGTTCCCAAGTTTCGAGGCAGCAGCACCATGCGCCTAGGGCATTGCCATAGGGGCTCTCACATGCGCCTAGCACATGTATTGTGTGTTGTGTGCATCTAAAACGCGTGGGGCGAAAGTGCCTTTTCCTGCTTTTTTGTAAGTAAAGCCTGCGCTTTTAATCCAAACCCAGGTAGAAACTCTCACTATAAATATGAGTCTTCCTCATTCAGAAATTCTCGTTCAGAACTGGAGCAGTTAAAAATGAAGGCAATTCTAGAGCTTCATAAGAGTTTATATCTTCTCCTTGATTTTCTAGGGTATGTTTTCATCTTTAATAATTTGTTTTTAGTTACCATGTGTAACTAATTCTTTTTAGGTAAGAGTTCTAAGATGAACCTCTGTTAATTTTTGTTGGATGTTTATTTAATTTAATCTCGTTTATATTTTATGAAGTTTTTGTTCGCTATTAAGTTTTATTAGGAATTTAGTTTATTTATGTAGTAGCGCAACCTAGATTAGATACTTAGGTTATGACAAGGCCTAGTATTGATATTTGATGTTTATATCGTGATATTTGTATCTTGCTATTAATATCTATCTGTCTATGAAGTAATTAGTTATAGCTAGCGAAAAATACCGAAAGCGAGTTGACCCTAGTAATAAGTACTTAGGAGGTGACATTACTAATATTGAGTAAAATCTACTAAACCTAGGAGGTAAGTAGTTAATAATTATGGAAACAAGTGTCTGCTTGAAGGAAATAAGTCGTAGCCTAGTATAACCATTCTCTTAAACCCTTTGTAAGGTAGACGCGGATAGGACTGCTCGTTTGTATAACTATTGAGAGAGAGAGAGAGAGAGAGAGAGAGAGTGCTATGAGTGTCCTAAGATTCATAGATGGGTAGACCTACAGGAACATTGACCTTCATTGCCTTTAAAAATCTTGGAAAGCCAATTTAAGTCTATGCTTTCAATTACCTTTGAGGTGGTAAGACCACACACGTAAGGATCACCGTGTGACCAGAAGGTGCAACCAAATATTGGAGGGATAGACCTAGTCAATTGAGATAGTATAGACCCCACACGTAAAGATAACCGTGTGATCAGCAGGTGCAGCTTAAAGACCGATTAAGTTAGTAACGTCCCAACGGCCTCATCACTAGTATAGTCTACCTAAGATAAATAAACGCGACATTACTGTTATTTAATATCCAACAATATAAATAGGTGGGATTCGAAGAATCCTAACCGCTGCTTACTTTGCTGTAACCAAAAACATGTAACTTGATATGTTGCAAACATATAAAAATTGCAAATCTCTAACCCTTTAACTCTTTTATTTATCGTCAAACTTAAAAAAAAGTAACGCGAATTGTTTGGACGAAACAACAATCCATGTGGATAAGATACTCTACTTATCACTTTATTACTTGGCAACAATTTGATACACTTGTCTAATCCGCACATCAGAATGTTGATGATGATCCGGTTTAGACAAAACTATACAAAACATAGTTTTGTCGATTATTCAGTCGAGATCAAACCGCATAAGGTTGAAGCATCGGTTGATTTGAAATCAAATACGAATGAAGCTTCCGTGAAAGTTGAGGCTTTACATGTTAATTCTGGTGTGTCCGAACTTGGTGACAACGAAGTGGACACGATTCAATTCTTTTCAAGCCAAGATACATGGAAAGATAAAGATGAATTGCTTCGTTGGATACATCGACAAACAAATAGGACTGGATTTACTGTTGTCATAAAAAGATCTAGTGCAATAAGGAATCCAATGGTGGAGATGGTTTGTGAAAGGAGTGGCGATCACAAAGTACCCAAAAAAACTGAAGCATGAAGCAACAAGATCAAGAAAATGTGGGTGTTTGTTCAATGTGCGTGGATATGTTAGTAAGGAATTAAATGCTTGGAAGTTTTCTAATCTTAATGGATATCACAACTATGAGATGTTTCCATATTTAGAAGGGCACCTTCTTGCGGAAAGATTAATGGAGAATGACAAGAAGATTGTACGTGACTTGACCAAGAGTTCGGTGCAATCAAAAATATTTTAACGAATTTGAAGGGTAAAAGACAAGAGTTCATGACAAATATAAATCAAGTATACAGTGAACGTCATAAATTCAAAAAGGCAATCAGAGGTGACAAGACGAAGATGCAGTATCTAGTGTCAAAGTTGGAAGAGACAAATATGTTTATTTCACAAGAACAAAATGTGAGAGTGAAACTATTCAGGACATATTTTGGGCTCATCCCTAATCGGTTAAGTTGTTTAACAATTTCCCAAGTGACCCCACACGTAAGGATCATCGTAAGGATGATTGTCCACTATCCCCATCATCTACGAAGTGAAAGCTACCTATATCATCATTATGTGTCTTGGGTTAATCCCAAATCATTTTGTTCTTCTTTCTTTAAAAGATGATTGTCCACTACATATATCATCTACAAAGTGGAAGCTACACAATTGTGAAGAGGCGTCATCATGGGAATTTGAATTTTTGGATCACACTTGGTTCCGAAACCTCATGAAAATTGAAAGAGGACACAAAAAAGAATCAAACCAAGCCAATCCAATTTTTTGACACTCCTAAAAAAGCAAATGAATAATTTGAAGTTATTGCGAAATATGAAGATGATTCAATTTCTTAGATAAAATATGAAACTTTTTTGTTGGTGTTCATCCTTTTTTTGTTCGATCTTACACCGACGTATTTTTTGTGATATATAATGTAACGCCATTTTTATAAATTATATATATTTGACTTTTATGTGGTGTACAAGGCACCAACATTTTACTTGGTTTTTAATGTTCCGCATATAATATAAAAATATGTTTATGTTTTGGCAATAATATACTTTACCTTTCATTTTATTTTATTCTGATATTTGCTATTTTTTAACTTCTGTGAAGTTCAACATGTCTCAAAATGCACATATTGAAGGTCATGTCTGATATTCACCTTTCAAGAAGACGGTTAAAGTTTTCTTAACTTTGACCGACACTATGGATGATTTGAAGACACAACTTAACAAATACTTTGTGCATCATGGTGAAGATCATAATTAATGCAGAAAAGATAACGCTTGAGTGCAAATTTCTTGTACATAATGCTTCAACAAATCCTTAACAATGTGAGAGGTAGGATAAACAAAAGCTTTCAAGACATGATGCAGAAGAGATAACACTTGAGTGCTAATTTCTTGGACATAATGCTTGATATCCTCAAAGATACATTTGTTGCGAGAATATCAAATCTTCCACATGATAATGTGTCCAATAGGATCAATATTTGAAATGAAATATTTCATCCAAGTAGGCAAAATATCTTGATCTGGAGGATTGATCGACTGGTGGAGGCAAAAGAATCACACGTCATTGGCACACAGGCAAGAAAACAAAGCATGTACCATATAATCACGGCCTTAATTCCAAAGAGGGCATAAGTTAGAATAGATTAAGATTATGGGACAATAAAATGGACCTGAAATGAACAAACTTGTGGCACATATGTCAATAGAAGAAGTAAATATTTGAAGGAACACAGAGTCGCCAAATCCAATTCCAACTTTCTTCTTCGAGTAACGAAGTATGGGCTCCCATTAACCACTGGTAACCTTCTCAAACAGAACATATGTCTGATCCACACATTAGGAATGTCTTGCACAAGAAAAGGATGAGTCAAATTAATCTTATTAATAATATTGGTAGGAAGTATGGAATATAGATGAGAAAGTTGTCAATGATTCATATCAACGAGACCCTTGATACTCCTATTCATATCGAAGTTGTAAAAGTAAGGCACATGATTACCAAGAGGTTCCTTATTTTTATAAAGGGAGAGGATATTTATTTACATGTTTCTTATCTATACCAAAAACTAGAATTGTCATTCCCCAAATTGAATTGAAACTCATCTTTAGGGAGATCAATACTTCTAACAATAGAGTTTCATGTTGGAGATTGTCATCCCCAAGTAACTATTTCAATAAATCGATAATTCATAAGGAGATATTTTGATTTTGTCAACAAAAAAAAAAGGATATATTTTGATAAATGAAACTCTTTATTACAGGAATAAAATAACAAATGTTGTTTGTACAAACAAAAAAAAAACAATTGTTGAATCTTTACACATTCTAATAAATTTAAAAATTTTAATGTACATCATTACTTTTTTTTTTTTGAGGGAGTAATGTACATCATTACTTATTGACGATAGCATCGTCATGTAGCTTTAAAAAAAATATTGCGTACGACCTCAAACAAATATCTAAACTATTTGATTTTTAGATAAAGATATTCTTAAACTTACTCAAAAATATCTGAACCGTTAGAGGATGTTATAAAAATCGAATGACGCCGATACTCGAATTAGAGATAATTTAATTTGTTCCATAAGTCTTAGCTTAATCGACAAAAATATTGAAATTGTTAATCCGGATGTTATGACCGGATGACTGGGGTTCAAACTCCGACACCTATATTTGTATATGTTTGTTTATGATTATTTTGTCATTTCGACTATCTATTAAAAAAAAGTTAATTGTGTTGGTTCAACTATTTTAAACCCTTGAAGTGAGATATAGATGTGATCATCAAAACACTCAAATTGCTAACATAGTTATTGTAGTTTTTATCTCAAATTGCTAACATTATTGTAGTTTTAAAAAGTCAAGAAATAAAAACCTTTGTTTAAGGTTAAAGTTAAAATCGTCTATCTCGTTTCATGCCGCCCTCTTAATAAAACCAAGCTGATAATACAATACTGAGCAACTAGAAAATATTTAATGTTAAAGAGAGAGATAAAAATAAATATCCTAGTGTTTTGTGTTTTGATTGGAGGAACAGCAAAGAACTTGTAAAACGAACGCACAAGCGATTTCCAGGTGATTTCATCATTTTGTCCAAACTCTAGTTAAACTTTCTAGATGCAATGTGAGCAGTTTTTTAAATTGGGTATCTTGTTGGTGACTAATTCCAGGAAATTTATGAAACATAAATAGGTGACAAACTCTTCAAAAGAGTTTTTAACATTGCTATAAGCTCATATAAAAATTTTAAATATGAGTTATACTAAAAGAGACGATATAAGTCATCTCATCTAAGTGTTATTCGTACACATTTTAACACACAATTTTTGACACGTTCTCTTTGATTGATTACAATTTACATGGGACCTACCAAATTTATATGGGACTCACATGATTTTGTGGGATCCATGTGAAGTTTAACCAATCAAAAAAAAAATATTGGAAAATATGTGTTAAAATGTGTGTTGCTATCGTTCTTCTTCCTACAACGTAGTAGTTTATTCCCTTTAACTTGACTACAAATTTGAACATAAACATAGTATATATTGTGTGTGTTTTGGTACAATTGATCTTTGAATCAATGCGTTATTTAATATATTGTGTGTGTTTTGGTACAATTGATCTTTGACTCAATAGGTTAAATAAGTTGTTATTTAATAGATACTATTTAATACTTCCTCATCTTAAACAAATTTTTTCTATAATAATTTTATATCATTGGTTTTATTAAAAAGATAAGAATTTTTGTTATAATGGTTATATTATTGTGGTCATTGAAAAATATAAATATGGTTTGTTGAGTTTATTACATTTGAAAGCCACTAATATATATACCTATAGTTTTAATCTATACCAAGAAAATTATATAGAATATCGTTTGTAATTTACACGTAAAATTTCTATAAAACATCGTTGATAATCTACACGCGTTAGCGCAATAAATAAATAAATAATAGACAAATGTATGTTTTTCCGCTAGTTACTAATAATAGTGGTTTGTTGAATATTTTTTTAGAAAAAGTATGGAAAATACAAATTCGTATAATATTTATAAACAATGGAATGATTTTTCTTATAAAATAATTTTTTTAAAGTACCAAATTTACAAGTAACTCTTTAATTTACAACAGTCAACAGTACTCAATATATTAGTCTATAAAAACAATTGAACCAAAACTCTTGAATTTTTCAACATATCATGAAAGCTAGTATATGGAAAGAAAAGTCAAAGAGCCATGCATCATCATCCTTAGAGTATGCTAGTGTAAAAACACTATAAAGCAAAGCAAATGCAACCCATACAAACAAACCAAATCAAACCAATTTAAACATAACAAAATATCAATTTTAGTACTATGGCTTCAACAAATAACCAGTTAGAAGCAACTGAACTCTTTGAAGGCCAATCTCTCTTATACATGCACATGTTTGGTTTTCTAAAATCCATGGCTCTTAAATGGGCTATTCAACTAAACATTCCAGACATAATATATAACCATGGAAAACCTATTACTCTCCCTCACTTAGTTTCAACTCTACAAGTTCCACTATCTAAAGCAAGTCTTGTTGAAAGACTCATGCGTTTTCTAGCACATAATGGAATCTTTGCAATCCATGATGATCAATCATATGCTTTGACTCCAGCATCAAAACTCCTTTCAAAATCATGTTGCAAAGACCATTGTTTAACACCAATGGTTCTTATGTCTACTGATCCAATTTTGATGGGTAAATTTCATCAATTGGGTGATTGGATTTGTGGAGAAATTCCAACTTTGTATGAGGCAGCTTTAGGATCAACTGTGTGGGAATTTCTTGAGGGAAAACCTGAATATTTGAGTCTCTTTAATCAAGCTATGGCTAGTGATTCTCAAATGGTGAATTTGGCTTTGAAAAATTGTAGTGAGGTGTTTGAAGGGATTGATACTATTGTGGATGTTGGTGGTGGAACTGGAACCACAGCTAGAATTATATGTGAGGCTTTTCCTAAGTTGAAATGTGTTGTTTATGACCTTCCACAGGTTGTAGCAAACCTAACATCAGGATGTGATAATTTGAGCTATGTTGGTGGGGACATGTTCAAATCTATCCCTGAAGCTGATGCAATTATGCTAAAGGTACAAATAAAGTTTTTATGAAGTTTTGATCTTGATTAAAATTATTTTTGATTTTGGTTAAAATATCTTGCATTTTTATATTGTAATAAATTATACTTTCTTTTTTTTAATGACACCAACAATAGAGTAAATATAATATAAATTCTTATATTTTTTAATATCACAAACAAAAATATAGTATTCTTATAGACAAATTTGTTTAAGGTTATAATTGAAAGTGAAAAAACCAGCACAAAATCATGTATTCCTTTTATATATGGTATAGATATTTTATATTGTGGTAAATCACTAGCTAGCATTTTCAATAACTTAACCATACTCACTTATATAAATTTTTGACATATTTAAATATCTTATTGCAAAACAAATTCTCAAAAAGGTCATGTCATCAAAAAAGATTTATATCACATGAACAAATCAAAATAAAAGATAGACCTCGTAAAACTTAGCTATGTTGATGTGAAATATAGACCTTAAATATGCGTTCAAAAAGAAGAGAACAAGTCTAAAGAATGAGAGAAACTTTTTTTATGACCTTCAAAGTCGCTTTTGAAGTATGCATCTAAAAAAAGCATATTGTATTTACGGCGGAAAACTTTCTAATTAACAAGTGTTTCATGGACCGTCTTTAATAATTCTAAATTAAAAGTATTCTTTTAAATAGTGAAATACTTAAATTTTTAACGCATTGAATATATAAATTTTCAAAAAAACTGACCATTTATGGTCCTCAGAAAATGCCTTCTTATTTTCCTTCTTAGAAATATAGAGAGTGGGTATTGTTGCTCCCTAAAAAAATAAGTTTTTAATCGATGACCACTCAAGCATGAGCCTTGTATATTTTTATACAAATTAAACCAATTTATTCAAAGTCTAAGTCAGTATTCACTCATGTTGTATATTCATTTTCACTACTAAGTTCAATTGCATATGGAGATTAACTATTAGAGAAAAAAAAATCCATTTTATCACTTATGTCTAAAAAATATCTAAATTTAAGATCAATTCATTTCTTTTCTCAACTTTTCGTATTAATTGATTTTTTAAAAGACGGTTGATCAATTCAAATTATTTATTTTTTAGAGGATAAATTCGATTGATGGGTCATGGAATTTAGTATTTCATAAATATGTATTTATACATGAAGAAATAGATAATATATATAACCCTCATCAGTTTTACTGCTGTTGTATGTATGTCTATTTTGCAGTGGATTTTACATGACTGGACTGATGAAATATGCATAAAGATTCTGAAAACTTGTAAAGATTCTGTTTCAAGCAATGGCAAAAAAGGAAAAGTAATTATTATGGATATAATAATAAATGAAGAGGATGATAAGAAAGATATGACGGAAACAAAGTTATGCTTGGATTTAATCATGATGGGTATTAATGGAAAAGAGAGAACTGGAAAAGAATGGAAGCAACTCTTCATTGAAGCAGGGTTCAAAGACTATAAAATATTTCCATTATTTGGCTTTCGATCTCTTATTGAGGTTTATCCTTAGGCATATCGATACGGTCGTATGCATTTGGTAGTTTACATGTTATGAATTGAATAATGTTTTTTGTTAGGGTTACCAAGTAATGCCATTTGGTAACACTCTTATGATGACAGAAAATTTATAAGAATAATGCTACTTATAGCGACAATTTTTTTCACAAAGGATCACGAACCATTATTTTTGTAACATAACACCAATGCCATCATGTATTCTGTGAATTCTGGAATTAGAATAAATCAAATTGTTATGTCTTGATATTCCTATTTAACGTTAACACAAAGCATCGTGGAAATTTCGGGGAAAAAATAATTAGCTTGCATATAGTAGCACTCAATTTATATATAATGTAAAGAAAGAGGGATTAAATGGGTCAATTTGGCATGTTCCAACCCATTTTACCACCTCTTTTATCATGTTTTGAAAAATTAAGTGTGGTTTCATTTGGTGGGAGATGTATGACCAACAACACTAGCAACATGACATAGATCACTTTTACATGTAGAATTAATTTGTCAAATACTTTTTTTTTTGGGAAAAAATGTATTTGAATTTTTCAAATACTTGTCAACATAATAAATCAATCAATCATCAATTATAAAAGTAAAAGAGAAGTGGTGCGAGCTATATAATTTAAAGGTTAGTCCAAGTTTATTCTTGTATTAGATTCTATAATGAAATCCTTCAAAAAAAATATAATGAAATCCTACTTTGACTTCATTTTTATAAGAGTCTTTCTATAATATATAATATACAGGGCCCAATGAAATTTAACTCTAGTTGGGTTAGGTCGCGTCATCAGATAAAGCCAGGTCAACATTATTATTTAACAATCCCATCAAAAACATTGTTTTATAAGAATGCGATTTAGCTATAGATTCCTCTCGTTAGGAACAATATTTTTTTCAAGGGAAATAATATTTGTAAAACCTTTTTTGACAACTTTTAAACAACTTTCTCTCTCATACTCACATTATATTCTTACTTTTTCTTTTTCTTTTTCTCTCTCTACTGTTTTTGACCAATGAGAAGAAAAAAAAATGAGGTTATCATAAAAGTTGTTAGGAAATGGTTGTTCAAATATCATTGCTCATTTTTTAAATCAAATTCAACAAAAACATAGTTCAAAAACAACGAATTTAAATTAAACACAAAAAATTATGGATGAGTCAATTAATTGCATTTTTGTAAGTTGACATGTTTTTTTTTACCGAGATCAACCATGTACGCCGTAATTTCTTCAAATGTCCTAGGACAAATCAAGCTTGTTTGAATAACATGAACAAATATCGTCACGGTAACATCTAACTAATTGGTCTGTTGGAGCTATATTGACTAAATATAAAAAACATGATTCTCAAATCGACGTGGTTTTAAAGTTTCATCTTGGTGAAACAAACACGATCATCTCAACCGATTGACGGATGTTGTTAATCAACATTGATCACCCTTATCGTGTTGTCATAGTTGAGAAGACCATTCAGCTGGTCTAGTTGGTCTTTCAAATCACATTGTATAAAATCATCATTGATCCTGAACAGATTGAGTTTTCCCTTATTGTAGTAAACTGCAAGCATATTATGGTTTATTTCGATTGATTAAGGCGTTTCGTGCCAAGAATGAAAATAAATCAAGCACACCAATTTATACAAAATTTTGTGCATTGTAGACAATAGAAATTGTCATTGTCTTATAGTCCACACAAATTATATGTACTTTGTACTCCGTATATTAGTAATTAATGTGTTTTAAGTCAACTCATGTATCTCCAAGAAAAAAATGAATGAGTTTTTGTGAGAATGATTAGAATATTATAAGAATATATTTCAAGAAGTAATATTTTTTTTTAAAAAAATACGTGAATTAAATATGAATTTTTAAGGATCAAAAACATAAAAATTCATATTTGATTCATGTTTTGTTAAAAAATTCAAAAAAAAATTAGATATTCGTATAATACTCTAAACATGATTGTGAATAGAAAAATCAAAATTTTCAATGATATACGTGAGATGACTTAAAAGTATAGACCAAAAGAGGTGCTTGGAACATTTTGCGGGACTAAGAGTCGAAGAAAAATGTTACGAGGACTAAAACGAAAAGTTAAAATATTAATAGGGAATAAAAACATGTTTAACCCTTGTATTTTGTTCTATAAAACACAAAGTTAAATTCTTTGATGTTTAAACATGAGTCGTATGATCGTGATGTGAAAGTTTAGATTGAAGATTATGTGTAACGAATCCAATTATTTAAAAGTTATGCATCTCAAATATTTTTAACAGTTTTTGTTTTGTTCGAGAACGAGATTATATTGAGAAAGATAGTGAAACTCACATTGCAGATGGATCGGTAGAAGAATGTGCTCTATTGGCGAAGAATTTGCCGAAAACCATGGATGAAGCCTCATAGCCGGTGGAACGGGGGGTGTACCTGAACAAATCTCTGACGCCCAAATCGGAAGAAAAATGAGGAGGTTGAGAGGTTTGGAGGGAAAGGATGGACTTACCGTGTTTGGAAGAAGAGCTCTCCTTATATAAGCGTAAGGAAGAGTGTTGGGGTTTGCGCCTTATTGGGCCTTACCTTGTAATTGGGCTTTTCCATGTGGATTTGACCAAGAGTCCGGTCTGGAACAAATTTAGGTTTTCGTTCCCTAACATTTCAACAAATTTTGGTTTTCGTCTCTTATTTTTTTTGTTCTTCAATTTTGTCCCATATTTAAGATTCTCGTTGTTTTAATCCATTTTCATTTGTCTCATCGAATTTAGAACATGTGGCGTGTTGACAAGGTGCACCAAATCATATTTTGGTGCCACATGGCACCAAATAGTCACATCATTAGTGTTATGTCATCATCTAGCGGGTGACAGACACATGGCTAAGATGAAATTTTGATCGGCATAATTTTTCATCATTGTAAAATAATGAACCTTTGGTCCATCTTCGCTCTTCTTATTCTTTTCTTCTCTTTTTCAATATAAAATATCTTTAAGTTGTCTTCTTTATCTTAATTGTCAATACTACTCACAAAAGTATGATATTATAGTATTAGTACTAGGGACAACCAGTTATGATTAAGATTTTTAGAATTACATGTTCACATGTGAGAAAGAGGATGACTAAACAAGGCAACAAAGATAAGTTCTCTTTAATTTGGAACATTTATTTTGATCTAATTACTAATTGATATGTTGGTATCTTTCTTGGTGTTATTAGGGTGAATCTTCAAATGGTAGTTTGTATACTACCGAAGTGTTGCTTGAGGGTTGTACCTCTTTGTCTTAACCTGGAAATCGACCATGGAGCTACAGTAAATATGATCAGGTGGACATTGACGTGCAAGGACTTTAAGAGAGAGATGATTGTCCCCGATATGTCATATTGTGATTTGATAGTAGCAAGGTGTTCTTTTTTTTTTCTTCAATACTCATGATATATGTGATGTTAAAGAAAGATGTGATGTTGTCCATAAGTGTTTGAAATGCTCCAAATTCCATGTCTGAAAAAACAAACACAATTCTATTAGTATATTATAATATGATATACAACAAATATAAAAATCAATTAAATTATTACCTCTAGTAAGGTAATGTAATCGCCGATCGAAGTCTCATCGAAAGTGGTAGCCTCAAATATATAATGGTAAAGATAGTTCAATTTCATCCCACCCCATGACAACTCACTCATTGTGTTAAAGTCACTTCCTTATCAAGCCATATAAGGTCAATGTGCTTGTTGATATTGTCGATGAATATAGTAAAATGGATCAAATAAAGCAAGAAAGCTCTCACACACCATTGTCTCTGGTTATTTCTCTCATTCTCCCTCACAACTACATTCTCTAACTAAGTTGCCATATCGAGGTGCTCCTCATGTATTCTCTTTAGGAAGGGAATATTTGCAAAAGCACCAAACTAGTTAGCTCTCTCATCAATCGTAGTATGCTCGACAACACCAAACAAGTCAATCATCAACTGGACACCCGTCTCCTGAGAGATCTTTTTCTCGTGATCCATCATCTTCCATTGAACAGGGATGTATAAAAGACACGTCAAATCATCCAGTGTAGCGGTCATCTCTACAACAGGAAGATGAAAGTCGTTATCTTATTCCAAATCATGCATATGTGCTGATGGGTGTGTAAGTGCAGTTATCTTATTCACATGCCTGATGACCTTACACACATTGCAACTTTCGAATACAAAAAAATAGTTAAATATACATAACCATAACAAATATTTAAATGATAAAGCAATATAATTATACTTACATCAACGTCATTCCAAATCATGTAAGCAACATGATTAGCGATGACGACAATAGAGATATATCAGGAGGGCTCCCAGGAAAAACATCAAGTGTCGGTGGTAATGTTAGTGCATCATGTTGTTCAAGCTGCTCAGGCTTCTCATGATGCCGCTTAACCTAGTAACACTCCTCCTGAGTAGGGTCATGGTAGTGTTCCTCACTAGGATCGTAGTATTGCTCATTAGTGACATGGTATTGATCATTTGTAGGGTCAACCACCTAGGACACACCCGTTTGTGAGGTCCCCTCCCCATTATTCCTTCACCCTCGTGTCCTTTTAGGAGGAGTGATATCTCTCTCTTTCTCCTCTCTCTCTCTCTCTCTCTCTACGTTCACTATTGGTCTAGAAAACCTTCCTAGCCTAAGCCTATATGGGTTGTCGGTCATATCTACACAACTCATTAAGTCATTTCATCGAACACTCGAAGTGTACGATATACATTCTTGGTTCATGATGGGGTAAATCCGCAAGTGCACAGTTTACCGATGTAGGAATAAAGAGTATCGTTCTGACATGGAGTTGTTGAATTTAACTAACTTCTATGAATGATCAGAAGAGAGTTTCAGTTGAAAAGTTGGGATTTTTAACGGTTTGAAAATAATAATAAAAAACGCCTTGAGATTATTGGTTCGTCATGGTGACAAATCTTTCACAAACCAAACCCTAAACTTAGAACTTTATGTTGAACCTATTTTCTAAAGACAAGTTTCTCTTTAGCCTATCACATCTCCTTTCGGTTTTAGTGAGTGTGTTCATCTGGCAACCACGCTTATTCTCATAGTTGAGTGCTATTGGAATCCTTGAAGAACGAAACTTTACTGTCTCAAGGTTTGCTAGACTATTCTCATGTTTCGCAATCCTTTGTCTAATTTCACTTGTTCCAATATCAAAACTTCATCTTTCAATACTTCGCTTGATATTTGTGATTATGAATTAACAAGTATTAACCCTCGACTTTCATTTTATTGGTTTAATATTTGTTAATTCATTATAAAAACGGTGAAATAGATTGGAAAATAGATTTACAGAAAATTAGGGTTCGAGGCTTGGTTTGATATGGATTAGGTCATTAGACTCATCCAACAATCCCAAGACAAGAAGAGTCTACTCACTCATGTTCATTGTAGACATATAAGAGAAGAAGAAGAAGAAGAAGAACATGAAAGAAAATAAATAAAAAGGAGAACTTTTATTCAAGGAAATAATTGTCACTTATAATTTCAGAGAACAAAAGGTGGTTCAATATGTTTGCTAGCTGTTCTATTTATAGTCTATAACTACTTAAGCCCCAAGAAATACATCAATAGAATGTTCCACAAAAACTATGAGCTTTATGTCAGAAATAAACTAGAAGGCAGCTTGTCCATGAAGCAAAAAGCAGCA
>Ga0315913_1006212_pt1 | contig 14451 bp, 15 predicted proteins | sample MpolsnodulesMG_FD_207736 | JGI IMG/M metagenome (GOLD analysis project Ga0315913, IMG submission 207736) | Medicago polymorpha root nodule microbial communities from Los Angeles, California, United States - small nodules | ecosystem: Host-associated > Plants > Roots > Nodule | place: USA... | reverse complement strand
AGGATGCCCGGTCATTCCCGCAAAGATTGCATTAATATTAGACATCAGTAGCAATCTAGTCTTTATTTCATATTTATTGTATTTGGTATGTTTTTAATTTTGTAAATATTATCACTATTATTATAATTACTTTTTTATTAATGCCTAAATTATAAAAATAAATTACTTTAATTATTTTTTTTATATATTATGCATGCAAAAACGGAAACCAATGCACAAATTTTGTCCTTATTATACTCCGCAACTCCAAGTAGAGGGGTATTTAAATTTTTTTTTAAAAAAAAACGAAAATACCCCGAAACTCCAAGTAGAGGGGTATTTAAAATTTTCGAAAAAAAAATAGAAAAATACCCCGCAAGTCCAAGTTGCGGGGTATAATAATGACAAAATTTCGTCACTTTTTAGGGTACCCCACAACTCCAAGTGGAGGGGTACCAGAAAGTCAGAAAAAGTAGGGTATTTCTGCAATTTTTTTAAAAAGTAGGACAGTTTTTGAATTTTTGGCAAAAACTAGGGCAGAAACAAAAAAATTTCTAAAGAAAGAGCTGAGAGCATAACAAAGCAGTCCAACAACAGATGAAGCAAACACCACAAATCGATTTTTTTTTTGACCCTGTTTGCCAAAAAAAATCCACTTTTGACCCCCTTTCACGTTTACATACAAAAATGACCCCTTTTCAAACTTTTTTTTTTCTCGTTTTCTTCATTACTGTAGTTTCAATTGGCGGTAATGAACTTTAATTTTTTATGAAACATGGTTAGTCGGTACAGGTGCAGCAAGTTTGAGTGATTTTTTTTATTCATTACCACAATTTGGTTTGGGCGTAATAAATATTTATTTATTTTTCGTTTTTATTTTTTTGGCACAATATATGTTTTTAAAAATTAAATACAAATAATAATAAACAAATAAATATTAATGATAATGATAATAAATATTAATTTATTAATTTAAAAACACTAATTATATTATTCATAGTGTTAGAAATAAAAACAAACACTACTTTCTCAACAAAATTTATCTTTTTTCCTCCGTACGGGTCGTTGGTCTTGCTCTTCCTCTTCCACCTCCTCATTTAGAATTTCAGCATCATTAGTTTCCATAGTGACCTCATTTTGCACTTGTTGAACAAAGTTCGTCCAAATTTCATTTTGGTGTATGTAGTTTGTTTCGGGATAGTGTACATTGTCTGGAGGGGTTGGTAGGTTGAAAGAGGTGTATTGTGATTGGTCTGGGTAATTGGTTTGTGGGATGTTTTGAGTTGGATTGAAGTCACCAAATGAATAGTTTGATATTTGGGAACTTTCTCCATGATGACTATCTTGAGAGTAGGTTGGATATGGAATTGGGGAATTTTGTAAGAATTGTTTTGTCGGTTGTGTTGGGGATTAATATAAGTTTGGTTGTAGTTTTAGTTGGTGGATGAGTTAAAGCTTTGGTTGAAGTAAGGGGTGGAGGTGTAATGAATTGGTTGTTAGGTAGATGTGTATCTGACCACATGTTTGTATCTGGCATCATATTGGTTTCTAGTGTTGTAGAATGGTATAACCGTATCTCTCCTAAAATTCTTCCACACCGTGCCATTCGGTTTGCCAATAGTGCTTCTCTAGAAAGATACAGACATCCTCCAAAAAAGATCTAATACCATTGAAAGTATTGACGATTCGGATGAACCTCATGGGTATATCAAACTCCGTCTAGTGCTAACTCGTGGCGTTGGTTCCACTTGTGGACATGATACTGATATTGAAATTTATCTCCCCACGAACCTTTAATTTTGCTCTTTTAGCAAAATATCTTCTAGAGATCTCTCAAATCATCTGGTATTAAAGGTGGATATTGAGGTAAGCCAAATTGAAGCATTACTCTATCTTTCTGATGTCTTTCGACTATCTCGAAACAAAAGAAATATGTGTTTGCATACCATATATGGCTTTCTTCTTCGTTGGTGTAATGGAAATGGATATAGGGCCTCCAGTAGAACTGTTTAAAGGGATAAATGTTAGTCTTTTAATGTTGACTGAAAAGCATTCACGAAAATAAATAAAAAGTGTAATACCTAATCATATGTCATATTGTCGAGTTTTGAATGTGTCGAAACGAGATTATACTGAGGATTTTGGATAAATTGACTCCCATGTTCTAGACATCAAAGTATTTTTAAAATGTTATAATTAATATACTTGATAATTGTATTTAAAAATTAATAACAAATAACATATTATTTAACTTACATACTTGCCAACGGAGGTTGTGTTTCAGCTTATGTTGGATGCGTAGGCACGGGAGCTATACACGACATTATTGAATATGCCCATGCCTGTAAGAGTATTATGCACCCTTCCATTTTATTAACGCCATATACTGCGGCACCACACAGAGATCTATAAACCATGGCCAAACAAGTTGAACCCCAACTGTATTGTCCAACCCCCTGAGGTGATTTATCCAACAATGACAACCATTTCAAATTGACAAGGTTACCACTATCATTAGGCATTAAACAAGTGATTATAAAGTATAAGACATAGGCTCTAAACAAATGCTGATTTGTGAGGGACGTGTCATACCAATATCTTCGATATAATTTTGGACCCAAGATAATTTTACACTCCTCCCATCGCTCCACGAATTCGATGGGATAATTCCTAGATAAGGTTCAACAATCTCCCACGATATTTCGGTTATTCCGGTAACTGGTTACCCGTTAATCTGTAAATCAAGGAGCATATGAACGTCTTCCAGCGCTATCGTACACTCCCCTGATGGAAAAAAGAAATGTGTGTCTCCGGCCTCCATCTTTCGCGTAACGCAGTTATCAAACGAATATCTACGTTGAATATGTTCAATTTAGTAAACGCCCATAATACGGCTAACTTTAAGCTATTTTCAATGTTTCCTAGCGCAGAGGTGACCTTATGATGATAGCAATGTTGAATATAAGAGTTATTGGTCCCATACGAAGGTCCCAAGCTTTGCCATAATCCATAGATGTGAAGATTAAAGAAAAGTTGACCCAATAGTAGTCGCATTAGGACTGAAATGGACGAGGAGGTGGAAGAAAAGACACCGACACCGAGACTGTGTGGGTTGTGTCGGAATTCCGATCATATTAGGAGAAATTGTCCGACCATTAAAAATTGGTAGTTAATATTGTTATGTGTTATGTGTTCAACCAATCTTTTATAAGTATTTATGACCTTTTTTTTTACCTTTAATCAAATTTCGTCGTTTAAAAAAATTAAGCAGTTTTGCGATTTTAATGTCTATTTTTATTATATTAATTAAACAAAATAATACACGAGACAAATCAAACACGAAATGTTGTTTCATTAAAATTAAATTAAACATTCAAACACTACGCAAACCGAATTACATTAACTTAAACAAACAAACAAACAACATTAAAACAATAAATTCTTCAAGTATTTTGACTTAATATCTAGATAAAATAGACCTTTTGCATGTTATTCATACGAAACCATCTCTTGAACATCAACATCATTCTCTAGAAGTTTATATTCATAATAATAATCTAAATGTTCGGCACATGCTAACGAGAAAAACGGCTCTCCATAATAAATTTGACTGACTTTTCATAAAGGCTCGTTAGCTGGACGAAAAATAGGATTGAACTCATTCTTCAAATCAACTAAAGTCATACATGGAGTTACTAACATTTCAAATGGTCGTATCCATTGATCAAATTTAACAGTGGCCAAGCTTAAAGGAGGAGAGGAAGAAGGAGAAGGAAAGGAAATAGAATATGAAGTTGAAGCAAAAACAGATGCAAAAGTAGACATGATGCAAAAGATGTAGAAACGTATGAAAAAATATTGTGAATTTGGATGAATGGTATGGTGTATTTATAGTTCCAAAAAGAGAAAAAAACGAAGAAAAAAAATTAAAAATTCATTACGGTCAAACTTGACTGCGGTAATGAATAAAAATAATTAAAAAAAAACCAGTCAAACCTGCTGCACCTGTGCCGACCTGCCATGTGTCAGAAAAAAGGTCATTACCGTCAATTGAAATTGCGGTAATGAGAAAAACGACAAAAATAAATATGTCTGAAAGGGGGTCATTTGTGTATATAAATTTGAAAGGGAGTCAGAAATGGAATTTTTTTGGGAAACAGGGTCAGAAAAAAAAATTCCCACAAATCTCCAAACCTCTGTACGCAGCAGGATCCTCTTAATTTGGATGAGCATAGGTACTTTCATGTATGGTGTGTTTGGTTTAGAAGAGAAGTTGTGAAGAGAGAAATATGTGAGTGAGAAGTTAGTAAGAGAGAAAGAAGTAAGAAATAGAGTAGATTTAATATATTATTTGGTATAAGAGAAAAGGAGGAGAAATGGAGAAGAGAGAAATGCTGAGTATTATTGTAAGGACTAAAACAACCCTACAAAAATCTCTCATCAAATCTAATTTGTTTCATAATTCAATTAATTAATTTAATTTATCTAATTAATGAAATTTTTTATCAAATAAATTAATGAATTCCAATTCCATATTCACAAGTATTGTTGGCTTAGCAATTCATCCACATGAATGCAAGTGACAACTGAAGGCAAGGGCAAAATTGAAACAACAAAGACTAGAAACTTCTTTCCCCTCTTTCTTCTCTACTTTGGGAAGAATATGAAAAGTGGTGAGTCCTACTGTTTTTTAATCTCTCTTCTCTATTTCTCTGATTTCCAAACAAGAGAAAATTACTATCTCTTCTCTATTTCTCTCTTCTTTCTTTCTGTCTTCCTTATTTTTCTTCAACCAAACACAAACACAGTGGTAATGATTAAAAATTGCTTACACAAGCAGATGGACTCCATCTGATGGACTGCAACACTACCTGCTAGAAATCCACAATAATTTACTGTACTACTCTGTGAAGATATTTGAGCATGACTTTTGAATTTAAGAACTAGTGTTCAAATGTTCACACTAGTAGTCTTTCTTTTGATTATTGTAAACCTTACAAACCTTCATATAAAAACCTATATTCAATCCTTAAATGACAACTGTCCAGTAGAAAGACAACATATCTTGTCAACAACATATTGTGACTTATGATGACCACAAATTGAAATATAATTTTCATTCACTTTATTACAAACTTCTTTCTACCTCAAAACCCTCCCCGACTCTAGGAAAACATATCGGTCTTAGAATCCAAATACAAATTTACACCCCTCCCTTTAGAAATTAAGCACTATGCCCATAAGGATTTCCAATAGACTAATACAGAAAAATAAATGGAGAATATTAGGATTTTTTTCAAGTATCATTGGATTCACTTCTTATGCAAGCAGCTCTTCTTTCAATCATCTTTTTGGAAAGTGGAACTTCATCAAAATCATTATTTACTCAGTGGTAAGTTTCAGTATTAGTAGCATGATGTTATTTTTGAAAAAATGGAAACTTTCAAGGAAATTCTTGCTGAAAGCTCATTTGGGTGTTCTTGTTTTGTTGCTCACATCTTTGTACTCTTTTGTATCTGATAAAGATTTGAAGGGAAAACCAGACCTATTGAGTCTGATTTCTTGTGCTGCTTTTGCTTTAATGTCATTTTGCTTATCAAGGCAAATTGATCTTGGTTTTGAATCTGATCTCCTCAATTTCTTCCTTGGAATTTTAACTGTTCAATTGATGAAGATCAATCTGATGCTATCTATTGTTGCTGCAATCTTATGTTATTCTCTTATGGTTCTTCGTACGAAACTGGATTCTCGGCATGAAATTGGAACTTTGAGAATGGAAGCTGATGATATAGCTATAGAAATTGATGGTGTAGATAACAATAGAAATGAATTTCAATCTGATTATAGTAATGGTAGCCTACAAAATCAGTCTTTAATAAGAAGGATGAATCATGATGATGGGTATAATTGGAAAAAGTATGAAGAGAAAGTAGCAAAAGGAAGTGAAAATCAAAGAAGCTATTATAAATGTACGTGGCCTAATTGTGTTGTGAAGAAAATAGTTGAGAGAACAATAGATGGAGAAGCTATTGAGACACTATACAAAGGTACACATAATCATTGGAAGCCAACGTCTTCAATGAAGAGGAATTCATCATCTGAGTATCTTTATTCACTTTTACCTTCAGAGACAATTGGTTCCATTGACTTGCAAGATCAATCATTTGGACGTGAACAATTGGATTCTGATGAAGAACCTGCAAAGTCCTCAGTATCAATATGAAATATTATTATATTGAAGTTGAATTGGAAGTGTTTTTTTTTTACGGAAAATATTAGTATGTTAGTTGTTATGTTAGTATTTTCTCCTTTACTAGAATTCGAACATTTACTCCTTAGTTCTTTTAATCTCTTAGCTGAACCAAGTGTCTTATAGAGAGGTAATGCTATATCTATTTTTGTAAAGATAAACCTTGATAAACTTTAAGTTGGTTTTGCTAGTTACTTGCCTTAATCATTTATATGTATCATAGATTTGATTGATTAATGAAACTGAATTCAATAGTAATTGTCATGGCAAGACCAATGCTTCCATTGGTGCTTTTTTGTAAGTTATAGTGAGATTTTACTAATACAAATGAATAGATTACAGAGACTCCCAAATGGATTTCATACTCTTTGTACTATATGCAAATGAAGTAGGAAGTTCTAGACTTCAATCAAATTTACAATTCCTATGAAATATGAACTTGGGTAGAACTTCCAATTCTAAGTACTTAGCAATATATTTGTTGGTTGCTTCACTTGGATGCACACTATCCCAAAATACATATTTTGAAGCGTCATCACATACAGGTGTGAGCTCATTGCACAATGGAGTTACTTCAAATATTCCAGTTCCACAACACCCTTTGTTTGTTTCCTTGAAACCTGTATAAAAAAAGTCAAAAGAATGCATACAAAATACTATAGGAAACAAGTGTTTGTTCACCTTTAAAATTATTTATGATATGTTTAAGAGTTTGAAGGAAAAGAAAAGGGAAAGGGACGACTTTTGGGAGAATTTGAAGGAAATGAGAGAGAAATTTCCGGCCTTATTTGAGAAATTGGTTTTCCAGAGTATGAAAAGAAAATATTTATGATTAATATATTTTTAATTTTGAGAATATTATAAAAACATTCAAAGAATTTGAATGATTTATCTAAACTCTATAAAACTTTCTAAAAAATTTCTCAAATGCATTTTTCATTACCAAGAAATATAAACTTCTCTTTCAAGTTGAGGACTATCCCTTTCTTCGCTTTTCATTTCTTTATTCCTTATTATTAAAGCTCCATCCTAAACTCCAAGCCATAGCCTTAGATTCATTTTTTCTGTTATTTTTAGAAAATTTGAGCTGAACTGTATATTATTTTTTAAGAAGCCAAAGAGCTGAACTTTATATTTTTATTTTTGGTTTCCTACAATTTTCTTCCCCAATAAATAATCATATTCGAGATACTTTCAGACACTAAACATAAGTTCATAATTTGCGTTGTTACAAGACTCTAGCCTCTTCTAGTAGACTCAATCCCGGTTGAGTTTTATCTTTTTATGGAAATAATGTTTGTAAAGTTCAAACAAATTTAAAGAAAAAATATTAACTATCATACCTACAGAATAACATAAATTTTTGTAAAATGTGCCTCACCATATTTTTCAGGATGTTTGATAAGGCCAATCAAGGGGTCATATATGTTTGTATAAATAACTCTGCTTCCTGGAAGCATTGCTTGTAATTGAAGTAAACGTCGTGCCAATTTTTGGTTGTAATCTTTAGCCTCTAAATTCTCTTCTTTCACACATTTCCGATCCTTTAAACTTACAAAATTGGCTGTTATTTGAACAGGTATGCAACCAATAGAAGGAAGTCCAGTCACAGCAAATTTTCTGCATCCAAGCTCGTATAGTTCCTACAATTGTTTAAGAAATTTATTTTAAATCAAGATAAAAATCATATGTTATAAGGAATTTATAGTAATATTTATGTGAATTTTTGTTAGAAACTTTTTAAGAATTAAATAAATATTACAATCTATTTTTACAATTAATGAGTTTAATTAGTATAGACCGTCATATTAAAAAAAAATTGAGTATTCATACATCTAATTTTGTGTTGAATGTATGCATACATACATTTAATCACATCATACAAATAGACATATTTAAATATTTAAATAAATTGATAATTATGAAATTTCACCTAGATGAAATATGATTTGATTTGTATAAAAATTTGTTCTACTATTGGTGGATATTTATTAAACTCTTTTATAAGTATATATAATTACAACAAATTCTAATCAATGATACCAAAAAAGAATTCTAATAAAATTTACCTTGATGAAAATTTGAAGTCTACTTTGAACATAATCTTGGTATCCACTAATGTTGAACTCCAACCTTCTAGTTGGAATGTCATAAAAATTGAAAAGAAAGTCATTAGTTCCAGCACTAATGATCACCAAAGCATTTCCAACTCTTTGTTTAGCTTCTTTTTCCCCTACAATGCTTTTAACCTTATGCACATAATCTTTGAAATATTCAACTTGTTTAGACATTGATATAGCACCGGTTAAAGCTATTGTAAAATCATCAAAACCAGATCCTCCAGATGCAAAGCTAACACCTGTTAGAAGTGGAAAGTGTATACTATTGATGCTGGGCTATATGATATTAATATAATATTTATTTATTGACGATGAGATTGAACCCATCAGATTAATCGGTCATTACCGAGTTTAAAAAAAAATAATATTAATTTGTTTATCGAAAGAGAAAAATAAAGAACTAACACCTGTTAGAAGCTCTTCATTTGATAGATTTGGGTCCAAGAAAGGAGGGACGGTTTCTTTGAGGTTTAATGTTGATGCAAGAAAGTCTATAGCCAATTTTCCATTAGAGAATCTACCAGTAGGTACATGATTAGGAAAATCTCTTCCATAAGGTAAATGATTTCCCTTTATCAATGTTTTGATGTAGTTGTTATTTCCTGTGTCAACTGTAGAATCCCCAAAGACTAAAATGGATGAGAATTTTGATCTCAATTTCAAGTCATTGCTTGAAGCAACATTGGCAATGGTGCCAACGTGCATTAAAATGATAAAGGTAATTGCATAAGCCATTGCTTGAAATTTTTCATATGATAATTGAGATGAGGTTTTAGTTAACTATATATAAGAGTGTGTTCATTTCTTGAAGTTAAAGGGATTGCATTAAAATTTTCTTAAACTTAATGCAATCGTAAAAAGATGTACGAAAGTCATTTATTAGTAGGAATCGAATTTGGGAGAAGTCTTTCATAGTCACAAGTTTTAGACACACTCATGCAAAAGCAAAATATTGAATTACTTTTTCAATCATTTTGAAATAGTTCAAGTTTTTTTTTTTTTTGAAGGAGAAATAGTTCAAGATTAGAAGGTAAAGTTAACAATTTTTGAGTGTGCCTAAATAATTTATATTTGGGCTTGTGACCATGTAAGAATAATCCTCGAACTTGGTACCTAGATTTACAACATTGAAATATATTAGGCACTAATCACTTGCACAACTTTAAACATATTGCGCATCAATTACTTATGTTGTACATTGGTGGTAAATAATTGTTGAAATTGATATTATATTAAATCATATTAATATCTTCGGGAATAATTTAACCAAAAAAAAAAAATTTAAAATCTTGTTAAGTTACTAAATTAATTGAACTCTACAAATTTTAGTATATCTTGATAGAAAACACTATAATTTGAATGGCTAAGGATGAGTCACTCATATATAGTGCATAGTATAAGCTACGTGTTAATTTCTCTTTGGCTCAAATTTGTAAATTGCAAGAGAACTACACTCAAGGAATCAATTGTGAGAAAGATTGCAAGACAGTCATTTTAGGTGAACGAAAATAACATGATGGAATTTATCCTGAATTTGATTAAGGGTTTACGGTGAAAGGGTGAAAACTTAATTTATTGACTAAGAATTTGGGAAAACTTAAAAAGAAAGGAAACGTGATGAACTTCACAGGCGATTTACACTATGTGTGGTTAGATTTTCCTTTTTTCTTGACGGAAAAGTAAAAATTTTGCTCCATGAAGCACGTTCACGTAAAGAAATTAAGGCAATTGGCAAATATAGCTCAACAAGAATTTATGTTATGAATTCTGCTTTTTACCCAGCACAAAACACTCGTGTCCAGCTGAAATATCATATATACCCCGGTGTAAGTTAAGTCACGCTGCGTGACTTAACTCACGCATCTTATAACTATGCGTGGCTTAAGTCACGCACCACTGGCCTGTGCACGAGTTAACTCACGCAAGTTGACCGGTAGTTAGAGCTCAAGAACACACGTTTTTTGTACTGTGGTAAATGCATTTTAATGATTTTTACACGTTTTTTAAAAAAAAATTCACGTTTTTTGACCTCATTAAGTGCTATGTTACCTTAAACCATCTATAAATACCCCTCTAAACTTCCCCATCTCCTCACACCATCTCACCTCCTCACTCTCTCCCCCTATGAATCTTCTTCTTTTCCTTCTTTTTTTCCTTCTTTATTTTGGTGTAAAAAGAGAAAGAGGCCAATTCTGAGGATAAAACGATGAGTATTGAGCAGTTTTCTTGGGAAAAAAAGAACCAGATTGGGTAAAACTAAAAATGTGCAGATTTACTTTTACTCGATGAAGGGTCGTTTTCTTGTGGATTTCTTTTAGTTTTACCACAGGAAAGCTGGTTTTCTTGTGGATTTCTTTAGTTTTACCACCGGAAGCTAGGTTTTCTGGTGGTTTTTATTTTTTCGCAGATTTAGTTTTACCACATTGTAAATGTAATAAGAATTATATTAATAAAATGATATTTTATATTTATTATTTTTGTTTCTTTATTTTTGTTAATTTTTGCATTTATTTTATGATTGCGTATTGAATTAATAAATTCAAATAAAGTAAATAAATGAATTAGAATAAATTCGACGTGAATTCGAATAAAAATTGTGTATTGAATAAATTCGAATAAAGTTACGTATTAAAAAAAATCAAAAAAAGACCTAATTAAACTCAGTGTGAATTCGAATAAAGTTGCGTATTGAATAAATTCGAATAAAAGTTACATTACATTACAGAAACAATATGTATATCAACTATATATGTTATCACATCAAATTCCTTCATATAAGACGAGTCATCACATAAATACTGAGGTGCATTCCGTGACACTCATCTTATATGATGGAATTCGATATCATAACTTAAATAGCTGATTCTCAATAATACATGTTCCTAAAAATGTCCTATCATTACATTACATTACATTCGGGTTGCACCTTCAAACTACAATAATTGTCTTATCTCTGAAATGGTAAATTCAAACTAGAAAAACACTAGGACTCAAGCATTCATCCAGAAGTTTTATTATTCCATTCAAAAGATTAAATTCTTGTTAGGCTTGGTTTAAATGATGGTATTCAAGTGTCAAAAGAATGAGGTGCATTCCTTGACACTTCAATACCCTCATCTAAACCAGCCTAACATGAACTTAATCTTTTGAATGGAACAATAGAACTGTCGGGTGACAGCTTCGAAACTGGCGTTTAACGAGTTTGAATTTCCATTTCAGGGTAAGACAATTGTTGTAGTTGGAAGTTGCATTCCCTACCTAATCACGATCTCTGCCTAATCACGATCTTCTAGCGGAATCAGACTGTTGATAATATCTTCAGTTGATCTCAGCAACGTTACACGCATATCGATCTACTGGAACATGTTGTGCTCCCAAAACATGCTCGTCACGTTTTCGTCGTTCGTTAATTCCACCCAACTGGATGATATTCTCCCCTCGTCGAGCGTTGGATGTTTATACCGAACATATTCCACCCGCCTTGTGTCTTCGGGGTTGACTCCTTGGTTGAATTCATTCAGTTCATCCTTGAGACATTTTAACGTTACACCAAGGCATCGAACCTTCAACCTCGGAGGTTCTCCGCCGTTGAATTGTGCATGTCGTCGATCCACCCAGCCATTGTTTCAAATCTACACAATAAGAAATTAAAAATAATCAATGAAAAATTCATTCAAACATTTCATCAAACACTTGGAGTGCAAATTATACATGAACCCTAAAACTCATAACTACAACATTAACATGCAAACATTTAAACACAACTAAGCAACAAAAGTCATTTACATGTAACATTGTATCATTTCTTGCAAGCAAAATCAAATTTTAAATAAACCCTAAATCTAAAAAAATTCTAATTTAAGAGACAAAATCTAACATATAAACATAAGAGTTTAAATGGTGTCTGATTATGAAAACTTACTTGTTATTGGAGTATTGTTTGATTTGAACTTGAAGGAACTTTGAATTTGGGTGATTGAGAGACATTTTTGAGATTTTTTGAGATTTTAGATGAGAAATGAGGAAATAAGGTGTTCTGCCTTATTTAAAACAGCACGTAGCGTGAGTTAACTAACGCAACGTTAGTTAAGACACACAACGTTAGTTAAGTAGCGCAGCATTTAACACTTGCATCACTTAACTAACACAGAGGTATTTTCGACAAGGCAACTAGGCACAAGCAAAATGTGCTGGTAGAAGAGCAGAATTCTTGTTATATATGACCTAAATATGTCAAATATTAAGCCCAAATTCCACAAGTCATTCAAGAAGCTTCTTCTATTATCACGTTCACACTCTTATTAGAAGGATCGAAATAGATTTTTTTTTTTTTAAGGGAAGGATCTAAATAGATATATAGAAAGATTCATCTTGCATATATAAATAGAGGATTGGTGAATGTAATAATCATCAAAAAATGAATGAAGAAATTAGTTTTAGAATAGCTTAGTTATAGTTTTAGTCTCCTAATATAATTTTTCTTCTATTAATAAACACCTAAAAAATTGTTCATTACAATATCATATTTTTTAAACAACATCACCCACCTGTATTTAATCCAAAAAATTCATGTACAGATGATCTGGTTCAATGTGGCCCTTTCCAAGAACGAATCTTGTTGCGTGTGGTTTGTCCTCAGTATAGTTGTGGTTGAGTATCTTGGTACATGTGTCTTCAAAAGGCTCCATTGCCCCATGCATGAAGCTTGTGAACTATAGGCTTCACCTAAGTCCCAAAATCTCCTACGACCACACATTGGAGGATTATTTAAGGCACAATATTTGTGTATGAAACTGAGCAATGTCTCCTTACCGAGTCTCGTTTTACCTACATCGTTAGCCACATCTAGAACAACCAACAGAAAATCTAAACTACATTGACATTCACATTCACATTCAAATCTTACTTGATCAACAACTACAAAATTTTCAAACTACACACACATTTTCCGAAAACTCTAGCCTACAAAAAATTTCGGATTTTTGGAGGGTATGTGAGCAATTCAAGGGGTGCATAGAACAACTTTCACTTTCTTGCCTAGCCGTTTGGCAAACAGTCAAAACTAAACCATACACGAGCCCAAAGAATAGGAAGATTTACATCTCACCCCACACCCCCAACAAATTTATTGAATTTCCAAAAACATCCTAGTCTTATTTAAGCAAAAAATTGAGAACAACAGTGGGTACTAGCTCCTGTTTTTCTAAGAATTTTTCCCTTTCAAAAATTCAAATTTCCTAATTTTTCAACAAGCGGAAATTTTGGAACAAGAAAAAATTCAATGATGAAAATTATTAAATTTTGGAGATTAATTGAAAGATTGCTCCCATTTCCAAAAATAAAAAATAAAACTTAGGCCAAGTCGATGCTAGCAAACCCAAAAAAAATCAATTAAAAATCCAAAATAGCATGCTGCAATTTATTAACCCAATTTATAGTTGAAAGAAACCTCAATGTCCCACGTTTATTGAGTGAGCAAAACAGAGAGAGAACAACTTTGTTTTGACTTACCTCAAAAAAGAAAAAACAACTTAGTTTAAAAAAAAAAACAAAAAAAACTTGATTATCCTTTAGGCACATATCCTTTTCTAACTTGATTCAAGTTAAAAGGAGAAGAAAACATTAATATTGCACTTGAAACTATCTGATAGGAACATGCTCATTTTGTGAGCACTTCAAATTATCTTAGGAGGTAGAGGAAAACCTCGTAAGAATTACGATAGAGGAAATAGATTTAATTTCGTTGATAGTTTCTCATGTGAGAATGTACATGGCTTTATAGGTGCAAACAACTCTAAACCGTTTAACAAACTTTTCTATATTCTTACTAAGGAAAAGAGGGTAATATTATTCCTTCTAGAACTAGACTTTGTTTGATTTTTTTTTTTTGACAAAAACAAAATGATACTCATTCATTCAAATCGAGAGATTACATCATTCAACACCGCTAAAAACGTACAGGATGAATCTGCGAACAAACTCACAACATCCAAGTTAATAGCATACAACAGCATAATGCCTACAAAAATATATGATAAAATTAAAGTGAGCGGAGTATCCATGGCCTCTGGATCTGCAACGTTGACGCCCAAATCTTTGATT
>Ga0315913_1006210_pt1 | contig 14456 bp, 8 predicted proteins | sample MpolsnodulesMG_FD_207736 | JGI IMG/M metagenome (GOLD analysis project Ga0315913, IMG submission 207736) | Medicago polymorpha root nodule microbial communities from Los Angeles, California, United States - small nodules | ecosystem: Host-associated > Plants > Roots > Nodule | place: USA... | reverse complement strand
GGTTTTAATTTATTTTTTTATAAAAAATAATATACGTGAATAAAAATAATATTTTGACAAATTAAAGCATATAAGAATGAGATGACCCCAAGATATGCATGTAAGTGCCCTAAATAAAACATATAACCAGAAACAGAGCAATCACAAAAACCATGCAACATCAAAACAAAAAACTAGAAGAAAAAAAAGCCAACATACAAAACCTACTAATTAAGAACCAACTCCATATAACCTGCCATGTCCAAAAAGCAAAATGACAATCGCTACCTTCTATTGAAATCTTCATTACACACATTCCATGACAAATAAATCACATGACTAGACAAACCACTACTAATGCTATCATGCATGGATCAATTCAGGGGGGATTTTTTTTTTTTAAAATAGAAGGGGGAAAAACTTCTAATGGTCCTTTACCTGTTTTTTAACAAAATTAATTTTTTTTTCCGGTTTCGACTTGTAACTTTTAAAACATTTATTTATTGGTTAAAAAATGTTGATGTGTCTGTTTTATGACCGGTTTAACAACAATACTTCATATTTTTCGCAGATTAACAAAACAAAAACAAAAAAGTATGTTTTAAAAAAAATCCAAATTGATAACTAGCCGATGCCGGGGTTATCAACTTCTTGAAGAAAAGTAGATTATTTTACATTTCTTCTTCTTCTACTTCTTTCCTCCTTCTCCTCCATATATTCAATTTAGTTTTAAATGCAGAGATGAGTTTTGAATTTCTCACTTATTCATCTTAAACGTGGATTTCTAACCATTGATAACAAAAAAAAATGTTTGCGAAACAATACAAAATTATGTATTTATTTTAGTTCCTCTCACTTTCTTTTTACGATCAAACATACCTAAAACATTTGGAAGAATTTTTTAAAAAAATTGAAAAATTAACCATTTTTGTTTAGTCTTTAGGGGGAAACAGTCCCCACCCTTTGTTGATCATGTCAAAGTGTGAGCATCTAATTTGCCCACTTCAATTTTAAGGTCAGAATGTAAATCATTTACCCGACCAATAACATCGATCATACGTTAATTTCAAATTAATACAAGAAATTAACATCTTTTCAAATAGATTTTACCATACCGGACAGTTCCATCACCACCTAATCCCATCCCATTTTCTTTTCCGTTTGTAATGTCTTAATTCAGGGTCCCGCTGTTTTTTTTCTTTCTTTCATTCAAAGAAATAGATTACTTACGTTTTTATACTTTTACTATTAATAAATTGTAATTTCGAGTTAATTAGGCATTGCTTAATTATATTCATACCAACTTAATAATGAAAGTGGTGCAGCATGCAGTCAATATAATCACCAATATAGTACTCTTACTAATAGCAATATACCATGTAATAATAATGTTTTATGAAACACATAATAACTAATGTCAGTAAGTTGCACGAATATGTTGGTTTATTCAGAAGAGAAATGATATTTGTACAATCATTTTTATATAATTTTTGTACAACTTTCTCTCTCATACTCACATTATCTTCTTATTCTCTCTCTTCCTTTTTCTCTCTCTATTGTTTTTAACCAATGAAAAGAGAGAACAAAAGGTTGTCCCAAAAGTTGTACTAAAGGAGTTGTTCAAATATCACTACTATAGTCAGAAAGGTTGCAACTAAGCAATTAGTCTCAAGTGATTAATTAGTTCCACCATAAATTGTCCGATGAATATAAATTTGATCCTAGATGAAACAATTATTAGTGAGACTGACAAACCAAAGACTGTGGAATACAAACTCTCTAAATATTTACGAATTCTCATATTTTTTACCATGTGTTAACCTTTTATTTATGACATAAGGTTGCTAATGTTTATTTTAATCGTCTATTTCATATGTAATTTGACCTAACAACCTCCCTCTTAACAACAACAAAAAAAAAGTTTGAATGGCATGGTCCTAATAAGCCGTTATAATTAAGGGTTTTTTTGCTAGAAATCACCTTTTATGAAGGTGTCTTTTAGCAAGTAATTCTATGAGCATTTGCTAAAATACACCAACTAATTTTTATGAAGGTGTCTTTTAGCAAAGTTATAACTAAAAAGTGGAATCACACCTTAAGGTGTGGGTTGCTAAAAGACACCTTCATAGGTGGCTTCTAGCAAAACCCTATGATTAAAATGTTGAAAAAGAAGGAATCGGAGATAGAATAAAATCAATACCCGTTGAAATAATATCCGAGAACCTAATTATATTCGTTTCACGGTTGCATTCATTATAGTTCCCACTTTAATTTCAGCATGTGCACTTCAGTTTTTCGGTCAACATTGGTCTCTAATGTTGAGTCATTCTCAATATGGGGATTTTTAGTAGTTCTGATTGGGATTATATATATCTCTTAACATTATATGCAAATAAAGCATGTACTAAAAAATTGTAAGACCAGCTTTTGGACCACTGCATGCAAAAGATGAGCCTCTTGGATTACGACTCTTGAATGAATGGTATACCTCAATAGCTAGCAATAGCATATAGCTTACATGCCTTTACAATATGTATACATATATAAATAAATGATTAATCATAGAATGAGACCCTTTATCTCTCATTTTCAGACTTGATTGGTCATCTCTGTGTGGGTCAGTCAACGCTTGAATGAAAACATTACTTTACCAATGGAATAATGGTTTGTATCCCATCAACAATGGTATACATACTACATAAAAAACAAAACCGAAAATGATAAATTATATTCCTGTTGCTTAATTTTTGGAGGTAGCTGCATAAAAGAGACGGAAATGAAGTATGTGAATGGATAGAGATTGGGAAAGAATATGTGCAGCAGAAAGGAAATGAGCGAATTTGTGATTGATTCAAAAACCAATTTGTAAGAGTCTCCAGCTAAATCACTAGTATTACAAATCACATGATCAAATAGATGAATCATTTTATAGAAATAAGCCTCAGTGTTGAGAGATTAATAGAAATAAAAAATTCGTAGAATTTATATTGAATTATTGATCAAAAGATAGTAGATGAGTATATGCGATGCTCTATATATTGTAAACAATTTTTTTTGAAGGAATATTGTAAACAAATTTATACTCATTCTAACTAACCTTAAATTTCTAATAACAAACTAACTAAATTTTAATTAACCTTACGTTTCTAATATTGTAAACAGAGAAAAGGGTAATTAAGCTTTAGGAAATTCTTGAATGAAAGATGGTTGATTAAAGTAATGGAAATCATTTTGTTAGGGAGTTCAACACCACCGCCAAGAGATCCGACACCATATCTCTAAAAAAATATATTAATACATCGTAAGTAACTTCACTTATATATTAACCACTTATACTTAAACTCAAGAATTTTTCACTTAAGTGTGAGTCTTCTCCATTCTATAGTTGCACCACCACTACAACCAAAAAAACATGAATCATGACTACACCAAAGAATTTTAATACAAAGATCAAATACCAAGATTCATTCCTCCTCCTATATCAAGTCCAATTTGGGGCGCACCGGAAACAACAATGGACTATCAATTGAGATCGCCAAGAGATCAAACACCACAACTCCACCCCCAAACGTTAAAAAATCACATATATTGGTCACTCTTCATAGTTTATGTAAGACCTCCCACTTACATTTGAACTCCAACACAATTCCACCAAAAAAACTAGAAAATGTCTATATGTATATATGCGCGCGCACACACACTTACATATAAGAAAGATAGCTCATAAATATCTAACGTCTTTTAGTTTTGGGTGAAGATGTGGTGCTATGAAGCATGAGTACTTGTAAAATGGTGATGTATTCGTATTGGATGACTTTCTCATATTTTAATACGATATTTTTTTGTGTTTCTTTGTCGTTGTAAAAGACATAACTTTTGACTTTTTAAACATTTATTGAGATGATTTTGTTGTGGATTGAAAAATTTAGTTTTTTCATGTTATATTGTATAGCAAAACTCATGTTTTTCATTGATGTACTAGTACCTGGTTTTTTAAAAAAAAAATTTGTCGTATTCTAGTAGCTGTAACTATATCATATTAGGTATCGTACTCATGCCTACGCAACATGGATGTGGTGTTGGCCTCTTTTATGGTCTTGGAACTTTGGTCGGACAATTGTTTCTCCTGACACTCTCCCTGACACCCCAAAACTGGTATCAAGAGCCATATATAGGACATGAAAGACTCGCACTTGAGTGAGGGGAGATTGTTGGGTTCAAGTGTGAGTAGTTGGCCATATATTGTCTGCTAATGAGCTAGATGATTAATATATAAGAAAAATGACTCGTATACTTAATGCATTCAAATTCTAGATGGAGTTGCAGGGTTTCTCTTTCTTATTATCTTAGAGCATTGGTTTCTTGTCGCTCTCTATGCTCTCCAAACTCCTCAACACTATGACTTTATGAATAAATCAGTATTGGATTGGATTGATGAATCTGACATAATATTAACTTGCATTACATATAAAATTGCTTGGATATTTTCTACCAAAAACAAAAGATAGGATATTCCCGGCAGCCAAGAGAATCTTGCATTTGTACAGTTTTGAGATATCATAGTCATCCGATCATATATAGGATGCTCATATTTCATCTTTGCAAAACATATATCTAAAATGAAATCAAAATATAAATTGTCCGATTAAAATTGAATGGTCCTCTCGTCAACTATAAAAATTGAATAGTCCAAATTTCACAACCTGATTATATATGATTGCACATAATACAGCATAAAAGATAAAAAGGTTATTCCAAATATATAAGACCTACGCAAGTACGTGTAACAGATAAGTTAGAATAGTTGTCTCCACACTCTATGTTAGAAAAAAAATCTGGGATGATGATTAATTATTTGTCCTCAATGGGTAGTTGTCAAAACCGTTAACCAATTAATCTCGCATTAGTTATAAGTGACTAGCGATATATCTTCAAGAACAACAAATGTAATATAATTTGAAACTTGCTACAATTATAAGTGACTAGCGATATATGAGTGTCCAAAAAATATTGTTTTGCTTAAAATTTAGGTTACATTTTTTTGTCCATATAGTTTGAGGTGTGTACGTGCAATTTGGGCTCCTTCAAGAAAAATCGAGCAATTCTATTTTTCTCCTTTTAAAAAGTTAATGAAATATGATTCTAGCACAAATTGTATTTCACATAAATTCATAAAAGTTCCATTTTTATTTTTAAATATTAGGAGTATGACGATGAATTTGAGATATAAAATAAAATAATGTGTTTGAACGGAAGAAAATTGATAAAATTCGAAGAATTTTAATTTCGTAGAATTTGAGGTTAGGATTTTGAGAGGAAGAAAGTTTGGGATTTTTATGTTTAGTAGGTATTGGGTCTTTTATTATAATTAGGTTAAGGTATAACTTATTCTTATATTTTACTATATATTCTTCTTGTTTTTAACTCCTGATAGGACCTCCATGAGTAACCAAATACGAAAATTAACTCTTGTATTTCATAGCTTTTGTCATTCTTTAAGGCTTGATAATTTTTTCCGAAAATTAGTGTAATTGATGCATTGAAAATTGAAAAGTTTAACTTTCTCATGAAATACTCCCTTTAATCATTATCATAAGCAAAAAAAAAATTAAATTTATTAATTAAATGATGTATGTGGTCTATATTCATTAAATAAATTCTTATTTTAGAATCTTTAAATAGTGTTCCGGAGACACTTGTTAGCAAGATTCTAAAACTAGAGTAACATAGTATTTTTTTTTTCTTTCTTTTTTACCTCTTTCAATATTTATATGAATATTCCCCAAACTCAATTTTAAATTGTTGATTTGGGTAATTCAATTGGGTCCCTAACGATGTCGTATAATCCCAATCAAAACCGTTTTTATACATATGCGTCCCTCTCTTAGCATGCCTCTTTTGGAATCCACGTTCATGGGAGTGCAAAAGTCCTAAGATATTTTCATGTGCCTCTGGTGGTGATGGAAGGGTCCCAAAATGGGACGTCCGACCCACCAACACCCATCATGCAATGCAAGGTCTACTTGAAGTTGATATTTTCGCTTAACATGCATTGAGAAGATGGTAATGGAATCTTAATTCGAAGGGAAAAGGATACCTCAAAAATCTTCTAAATCTGTCAAAGAAGATTCTTAGTTGAATTGCGGCAAGTTTGCAACTATTGAAGACGTATGGTGGTGTGACCTCACAATGGCTATTGCCAACACTTTATTCTTTGCTTAGTGTTCCCATTCAAAACTTCACTTGATGTGTCCTCTACTTTAATTTTGATTTAGTGGTATATGCATTCGACACCAGATGCAACCGCAAGGTTTCAATCCGGATCAACTAACAATAAATTAGCCTCTAGCTAGTTTCGGATACTAATTAAAAGTCATCAAAGTTTTTTCGGGAGCTTCGCTCAGTTTATATGGACATTGCATAACATATGCAGAGGTTCGAGTTTGAACTCCGAACGTCCCATGTATTTACTTTAGAGCATCCACAACATAGACATTTATTTTTGGACAATTAAATGAGTCTCACGTGTATATATCATTCATTTATAAATTTTTAATAGTGGTATTTAATAAATATTCAATTTCTTCAATCCAGCATCTCATAAAAAAAAAAATGAGATTCACTAATCAACTATCAATAATTTTATATAATTACATTTTAATTTTTTAATATTAAAAAAGTATAGGTCCCCCTTAGGGGGTCTTAAGTGAGAGTATATATCTTGTAAGACGTCACAAAAATTCTCTCTAATAGGTACCAACTACCAAGTCTTTAAAGTTTGAGAATCTCCATTAAAAACGGATTTAAAAAGGTAAATTCCTAATCAACTTAAATTCCTAAACCCTTGACCAAAACAAATTCTAACATATTATCATATATTAAAACTCCATTTGCTACAGCTTTTTTACGAAAAAAACTTTTCTTAAACAAAATAATCACTTTTAAATATCTTCATAAAAAAATGAGATTCTAAAGAAGAAGAAAATCTGAACATTGTTTCAAATGAGAGACTATTTTAAGAAGCTTCTTTTGAAAAACAATTTTTTATCTTTAGTTTTGAAAAATCTATATTTTCATTTGTCTTCGCAATTGCGCATGGAGGATATCCAATTTACACCAAAAATATACAAATTTTGTTTTTCTTAATCTCTAAATTATTGAATATATCAAAATCACTTTTATAATCCCTAACAAACAGGCTGTATGCCGTAAATCATGTCATAAATAGGCACGCGCGCGCGCACACACATATATATAAAGAGAATCTAGAGAATTTTTTTCTTAAAAATCTGAATCTATTTCTGTTTGTTTACTACCATAATTTTTTTTTTAAGATTTAAATTTTTACACTTGAGTTCCTTTTTATAGATTTTGAGACTAAAAATAATTTTTTTTTTAATAAAATGGATTATTTAAAAATCTGAAACAAACACGACAAAAATAAAAAATAAAAAGTGTTTTTTGGTTACAAAAATAGTTTTTTTTTTCAAGAAAATCTCAAACAAACGGGTTCTTATGCTTAGATAAAGAATAAATTATTATAAGCATCTATGAGTTTAGTTCTACTGCTAGAAACAATATATTGTAATATGTATCGGTCGGAGATCAAACTACATATTTCTCATTAGACTACTTGGCGAAAAGAATAAATCCTATAAATATTTTAACTAAAATTTCAAATATAAATTATTGATCTTAACAATATCTTGTCTTAAATATAGTTGAAATCTAATCTAAATCTTAAGTTATAATCTGCTTAAGATACGGGTGCATGTTATTTTCATTTTTCAACACTAATTTTAAATTATCTAGTTGTGTGATCTTTAATTGATATTTATATTTTATATATATAAAGGAATATATATAAATTTTATTGGAAATCCTAAGATTTGGACAGTTGAACAATTGTTGGATGGAATTTAATTATCCTCTTAAAAGTGGTTCTGAGACGATCTTCGCAGCATCCCTACCCTCCTTGTGTTTGCATAATTTGGTTTGTCTTAATCATGTTGGTTACGTTGTGACAAACTAACTTCTGTGGCTAGAATGGTAGCAAAAGTATAATGTAAGATTTTACTACTCTCTCCGTTCCTTTTTAAGTGTTGTTTAACGGTGGATTTAACGTTTCTATTTAACTATTGTTTTAGTATTTTAAGAGTGTGATTTGTCAATTATTCTTATCTTTTTCAATAAAACCAATCAATGTTATATATAGGGATGGGGTATAATCAAATTTATTGAAAAGGGAAAGTGTGTGCAAGAAAATAAGAATTTATTGGTAGGTTAAAATGAGGGTATAATAGAAAGAAAATTTGTAAAAATACACTTCGCTAATTTGATGTTAATATTTTAAATGACACTTAAAAAAGAATGGAGGGAGTAATAAAGAGCGGACATGATTATTTAATTTAATATTTTGATTAAATAAAAAGATATTAAATAGATCTCGAAAACAGAAGATATTAAATAGGGTTAAATATTGAAATAATTCATGTGAAATACGCGAACTTTAGAAATACCTCATTAGAAAAACACAAAATCTAATCTTTCATTTGAAATTCTTTTTATTTTGGCTCTCATAGACCAGTTACATAAGAGATGTTGACGTGACACAGAATCTTGCCATACGGGCATACGGCTACTGCCAATCTTGTTGCAATATTTTTTTTTTAATAAGACAGTCTTGTTGCAATTTTTAGTAGTTTGTTTGTTTTTTTCAACAAAAAAAAAAGTAGTAAGTTTGTTAAATTAATATTTATTTTTTGGTCTAAATTTGGACTAAAGGACATTCAACTTATTACTCCCTCCGTCCAATAACTGAGTCATTTGCAACAAAAAAAAAAGTTTTAAAATATCTGAGCCATTTCAATTTTCAATACAATATTAATTATTTTTGTCTTTATAACTCTAATTAATATATTTCATCATTCTCAATTTAATATATTCCACTTTATATTTATGATAGTGGAGAATGCACCAATACTTAACAAATGCACTTAAAACTATTTTTCTCTCTCCTTCATTTATACGTTTTTCTTAATACGTGTGAAATGAACTTTTTGCTCAATTAATCCGAAACAGATGGAGTATCTTTTAATTCAAACTAATTGAACGACCCTATTAATTAACACTCTTGATCCAACGTTCAACTTATGGATTATTAATGAATATGTGTACATGGAATGTAGCATTGTTTCCTTTACCTCTTTAACACGACAATCTCTAAACCTATTTTTCTTATGTATGAATAGAAGTCGCATTAATGATCATTTATGTGTACACGGAATGTGAGCATTGTTTCCTTCTCCTCTTTAACACTACACTCTTCGGTCACTATTATAAGAAAAAATTAACATTTTAGATTCATTCATTAATTGATGTATATAGTCTTTATTATAGATCACATACATCTTTTAATGAATGATTCCAAAATGTTGATTTTTGCTTATAATAGTGACCGGAGGGTGTGCATTCACTAGCTTCTTAAAAAAAACACTACATTCACTAAACCTAGTCTTCTTATCAATAAAAGTTGCATTAATGATATTTTTATTTGTGTTGAACATCCATTTGCGATGTATTTATTTCAAAAACAAAATGCATTTGCAATGTATGAATAAAGTATAAAGTATATTGATAAATTGATTTTTTATGAAAATTATATTTAAAATCTAATAATAATGATAATGATGAAAAATAAAAGGCTAAACGTTTTTCCCCTCTCAATATAGCTACTTTTATTTTTAGTCTCATTAAAATATTCCTCCAAACTTTGGTTCTTCTAAATTCTCTATTACAAATTTTAATCACTAATTTACGAAAGTCCATGTCGCATATTACAAATGATTTTTCGGAGATGTCATTGATATTTTTTATGCAATGACATATCATTTATAAAACCTCAAAATATAAACTAATAGTTTAAAAATTTAAGTAGTTAACCTTTAATAATTTATTTATTTTCTAAAAAAAACCTTTAATAATTTATCTATAACTTCAAATTTTTTTATCAAATGGTTAAGTTATTAAATTAATGATATTTTAAGGCCCTAACAACAACATATCATAAAAAAAAATAAAAATAAGTCACTTGGAACAAGAACTTTTATAAAAAAAACTGAGGCTAAAGTTGGAAGTAGAAAATTTAGAGGAACCAAAGTTCGAATAAATTTTTAGATGAACTAAAACTCAAAGTTGGTATGTTTAGAAGAACTAAAATAATATTGAATAATGTAAAAATAAATTATTAATATTATTTTTTTGATATCATTAAAGTAAAAATAACTTTTTAAGATGGTATAAATGTATGTAAATTAAGGCTCTAACTCCTCTAAGAATAACATTTTGAATTTTTTTTAAAAAAAATAGTTTATTCTCGTAACTGAAGAATAATGATATAGACAAAGTGTGTAAAAAATAGTAGTATTTTATATCTCTTGACCAGAAAAATAGTCTTTAATACACTGAACGGTGTAAGTAAGGATGATAAAGATAAGTGTACTCGATTCCCCAGCCTATTTTAACTCTTCAAATTTAGTCCGAAGTGAACACTAGGTTCTGTTGTAACGTGAGTACAACGTTGGATATATATACCTGCGGTAAATTGCAAGACACAAAAGAATGCCCTCCAAAAACTAAAACAGGCACGATGCATTCTATTAGTTTATTACTGTACACAATTTAAAAGCAAAACATCTCTATCTATGGGAGTCAATATATTCGAAATTCCTGTACTTCTATAATTGCATTTTAGGTAAAAAGATTTCAAGATCTGAACATTCTTCAGAGTGAAGTTAAACATTTGTAGATATTTGTTGTCATGTAATTTTTGCTCATGTGTCAACCTCTTACCATCTCAACAAAGAAAAAGAAACTGAATTCTCAATCTTCTTTTCAGTAAGGACTTATGAAGTTAGAGAAATACATGGAAAAAACAAAACGCTTATTCAGCGTTTGCATCTTCGACAGATTTCTTGTATTCAGGTTTCAGCTCATAAGTTCCTTGATTGGCGCCTCTTTTATTGTATACGCACAATTCATTCAAGATCTCTTTCAAGAATTGCTGCAACAGAAATACTGGGCTAATAAGTTACCTTCAATGTATTTATATATGTATGTCCACCAGAGCTATGAGAAACCAAAATCAGAGTGTTCCAATGCGAAAATAAAATAAAACGGCCAAAAAAAACATACCGCAGGTTGATCAGTCTCTTGAACAAGTTGCTTCAAGGCCCAGTTAGGCTGTCTTTCGAATAGTTTGAACATTATATCCTCCAGCTCTCCCCGATCTCTTCTTGTTCTCTTTGTATCAGTTTGTTTGACTGGCTGTGTCCTCTTCTTATCCTACAAGAGTTTCAGAAAAGTAAGAAAAAGCCCCACAGAATTACTCCATGCATATGCACGCACGCACGCACATTTGAAGGAACAAACCTTCTCCAAGGATCAATTCCAATGAGCTCTTATTGTGATTTGCATCAATTTTGTCATTGTATCATCTAATAAATACGCCTATGAGTCTATTGTATCATACTAGTGTTTTAGAGTCGTGATATGAAGTTCAACATTCTAAAATACATTAGTGTAAAACTTCCACACCGCCAGGTACTTAATATAAGTAAAAGTTAACATGAGCAATGGATTATACCATGTAAGCAAAATAAATACCTTAAAATTGGATGAAACTAAGCCAACCATTCCAGGCATTGGCCTCATGTGCGTTCCACGGTCATCAGCAATAATCTTCCAGTTGATTCAAGGAAACCAAAGATTCAATAATTATCTTACCATAGACATATAACAAAAACAATTAAGCGATAATTCAATGATAAACATGAAATGCTACCTGTACTTGACGATTTTTAATCATAGATTTCTTTGTCCTCTCCCGGCACAATTTTCCATAATCATCCATGTTTTCATGACGTGGCTTCATATCAAACTTATGCTCTACTTTCCCTTCCATTGCAACCTTGTCACCTAAAATAAAGGTAAAACTGTTACCTAACTCAAGGAAGCCAAGCTTTACTGTGATAACTAAAAGAAAATTAAGCTGTATAGAAAAGCAGCACTAGTCATTTTTTTTAGGGTCTTGCTAACTTGTGCCCTTAGGGCACAAGATAAGAAACTAAATGTGAAAATTTAATATTGAAAATTGTGCATTCATAATTGTAAAAGCTTGAAAACTTAATTTATTGCAACATTTATTTTTTAATTCTATTTTTAGGTCCTTATCTTGTGCCCTTAGGGCACAAATTAGCATTCTCCTTTTCTTTTTTTATAATATACCACAACTCACAGTTATCAAAATTCCAAGAAATAAAAGAACACTGGTTGTGCACTTGTGAATTGTGATTACTAACATGTTATGAAACAATGGTTGAAATTCTTAAAACAAAGGACCTTCTATGTCAGATTTACTTTTCTGAGTGTCAATTCTCAACATAAACATCACTTTCACGACAGAGAATAATTGTTCAGTTCAGAGGTTTATTTTCACAATTAAAACGTGTCATGAGGAAAAAAAGGTGACCATGAAGAAAAGGTCAAAAATTCACGGGGCCGGAGGTGGGTGGGACATTCCTCATATAAAACAGCCAAAAGACTGAGCAGCCTAGGCACTAAAGAGTCCAAATATTAATGCAAGAGGTTTCACTGCTACAAAGTTATTATAATAATAGCATAAGCTCCCAGATATAAAAGCATAGTCTCCAATAATAATATAGTTGTGTAATAGATCAAGGAGGGGCTGCTGCTACCATAGATAATAAATACATTGCAAACAATGTTTAAACTCAAAAAGTATTGAAAAAGAAGGATATTCAACATTTAATAAAATGTCACATCTCAAATATACAACACAATTGTCATGAATATCTAGGCCTAACTCATCCCTACAAAACCGGCTTGTACGGTGAGGAGTGCCTCCTCTTTATAAACTCTTCTCAAGAATCCTATCTATCCGATGTGGGACTAAATCCCACCCGAGAGTTGGCCGCTAACACACCCCCTCACGCTTCAGCCCAGTCCCAACGGGCCTGAAGCGTGGACGATGCGAGCCCAACGATGGACCCGATAGACTCTGATACCATGTCATGAATATCTAGGCCTAACTCATCCCTACAAAACCGGCTTGTACGGTGAGGAGTGTCTCCTCTTTATAAACTCTTCTCAAGAATCCTATCTATCCGATGTGGGACTAAATCCCACCCGAGAGTTGGCCGCTAACAACAATATGGCATGAAATTACATTAAGTTTCAATTATGCCAAAACAAATAGTTATTTTTATGAAAAATATCTCTCTGTCATAGTTGAATTGCAGCAGTTAAGTCTTGTTACCTCACCTTTGTTTTTTGAACTGCATAATAGATTTCTTACAACTTAATTGAAATAAAATAAGAAAAATAAAAATAAATGAAGGACCACAATATTAGATTAGAGGCATAGAGTTGAAGGAATACTCTAGTGTGTATGCAAACAAATGAAAAGTAGATTTTGGAGTTTAAAACAAACAAAAAAAATGAATTATTAATTACTTGAGGCTTTAACTGAACAAACATCAGCACAATATATCACTAAAACATAATAATTGAACAAACATTAGAATTCAACTAGTTTAATAGCCACCGACTCGACATAATCAGCAATAACATAATATTTGAACCGTGGTTAACTGGATCTTACAATACATGTGAGTTTTATATTGATTCGATACTAAATAAAATCCAATCGATACAAATCTCTAGTGTGTATCTATTCAGAAATTTATCTCATATTGAATTCCAATTCATTATGATGAATCGCAATTCACTGTGATGAATCCTGACCTGATTCATTCTAATGAATCACTACATAAAATTAGTGTAGCCATCCACTTTTTACCTGTCAACTTTGTATAACCAACCACTTTTCTTTTGTCATTTGATATTTAACTTGAATCTTGAGTTAGTTTGAGGTTCATATATGATATATTATCAGCTTATAATTTTGTTATGATCGATTCATGAATGGAAAAAAGGTCTTCCGATTCACAATTTGAATCTAGATTTGATAACCATAATTTGAACCATAAAACTGATGAAAATATCACAAGTTTTATATTACATGTCAGCATGGTTAAACTAAATATTAAATAATAAGTGTCATGTCGTCTACAAGATACTAGACATCTAACATGTGTGACATAGTCTTGCTCCAATTATGAAATTGCAATTTATGACTAGGAACTACAACAGTTACAAGCGACATTGAGCAGAGATTGCAACTCACCTTCGCTGGTCTCAGAGAAGATGCACATAGGAACGAAGTCTTTAAACATATTCAAAGAATACGTTTTTGGCATATTCACAGCTTCAGTGCCAGACATCTCCATTGTAAACTGACATAATTATGAAGGAGTTATAAATCAATGACTGTCTCAAAGCAACGCAGGCAAACAATATTTAATCAGAAGCAGTTAACAATGCGGTGATGAATCTAC
>Ga0315913_1006208_pt1 | contig 14460 bp, 8 predicted proteins | sample MpolsnodulesMG_FD_207736 | JGI IMG/M metagenome (GOLD analysis project Ga0315913, IMG submission 207736) | Medicago polymorpha root nodule microbial communities from Los Angeles, California, United States - small nodules | ecosystem: Host-associated > Plants > Roots > Nodule | place: USA... | reverse complement strand
TCTTAATCTTCTAGTTCATAGGAAAATAGACCCCTTGTAATTAGAGTTCCTTAGTATGGTCAAATATATATTCATTTTTAAGATTTTTTTTTTAGAAAAAAAAAACCACTTTTGTCATTTTTAAGTGTTTGTTTAGGATTGTTAAAAATTTATTTGATGAAAAAAAGAATCTATTTTGACTCTAAAATCAAAAGCTATTAGGCAACATATAAATTAGGTTTTTTTTTTATAAAAAGTGATTTTTTGGTAGTAAAAAAACACAAATAGCTTCAGATTTTTTATTCAATCTATAAAATTAACTTTTGATTTTTCTAACACAAAACCTATTTTTTTAAATTAAAACAGACACACTCTAAAACTAAGACGCTCCAAATTAACTAGAATTCGACCCGTGCGATGAATGGTTTTTTTTTAAAAAAGTGTCATATATAAGTATTAAATTGACTGTATTTTTAGAGTGTTATATATAAGTATCAAATTGACTATCTTTTGAGCCCTTTGATAACATCCCTACACAAACATCATGTCTTTGATGGTATCTCTTATATTAGTAAATCATGTCTTTCCAATCCAATATAAAGTTTAACCTTGCATATTTCCCTAGTCATGGATGTTACCCAATGTGAGCATCCTTCAAAAGTGCACTGTCTACAAAAAGAATGCAAGAAAATTAATTAAAACAGAGAAAAAAATTAGCAAAACAAAAAAAGCAAATACATGGTTCAAAAATAAAATAGAAAAGAAAAATCTAAAAGAAAAATTAACATAAATTACTACTTCATTGCACTTATTGTTTCTTTCCTGCTCATCCTTTTTGCCCGAAGAGTTAGCATTTAAGGGGATTAGTTTTATTTAGTTATCAATTATAATGCGATTAAATTTTTCAACAAAAAAAAACAGTAGAATACAATTAACAAAAAAGATACATAATATAGAATCCATTGACTACCTTCATTCCAATTTTGATGTTGAGTCTCTTAAATAATGGGCATTGCTACTTTGCTGTAAAAGGAAGGCTGCCAAAATTGGTGTAAACATCTCAAACTAAAAACAAAAAACGCAAAAAGGATATTCCATTTCTCAAAAAAATATGCATATCAATAAAATGCATGTTAAATTAGAATACCAGAAAAGCAGTGGTATGAGAGGAAGGTTGTAAGATCACGTCCTTCCATTTGCAAAAATCAAAATATATGATTCTTCTGATGCCTGTGTAATTTACCATGGTTTTGGGTTTTTTTTTGTTGAGAGAAACATGGTTTAGGGTTTGCTATATATAGCCGAGTTTGCATGGAAATTAGGGTAACCGAGTTTGCATGGAAATTAGGGTATTTTGTTTGTAAACGTATTAAATAAGTGTACAACAACTTGGAAAAAAAAAAAGAAAGTTTACGGAAACAATAGATATATACAAACGATGACACAATAGGATAGGAATGAAAAGCTCATCAGAGAAATATTAGGGATTGTTGTATTTTAGAGGAAATTTGTTAGGTTAAATTGTTGCGTTGCATTTTAGATTGAATTTGTTAGGTTAGATTGCTGCTAACCTAATGCAGCATTTTAGAGGGAAATTATTAGGTTAAGTTGTTGCAGGCCTAATAAAATTAATAAATAAGGATAAGGATATAGTCAAGGTTATATGAAAATTAGGGTAGCCGAGTTTGCATGGAAATTAGAGTATTCTGTTTGTAAACGTATTGAATAAGTGTACAAAATATTGTCAAAGAAAAAAAGGCAACATGATAGAAATGAAATTGGTGCGATGCATTTTTTTAGTATTAAATAAGTGTAAAAAATATTGTCAATAAAAAAAAGGCATAAGTGTACAAAATATTGTAAAAAAAAAAAAGGAAAAAAAGGCATAAGTGTACAAAAACGTATTGAATAATGATTTGTTTTTAACTAAAACTTATAAAACACTTGAACTAGTTTATGATTATATCATATAATATAATATCTGATACCTGGGCATAGAAACGTTTTTTTTTAAATGAGAAATGGTAGTTGTTATTTTATTTGGCAGTTGTTACTCCATCTAAACATGATTTAATAATATATCCATAATCTAAAATATTTGCTAGATGGTCAGATTTTAAGTGATAGAACAAAGTGCAATAATGTGTGTAAACTTGTTTATGAGATTTAGGGTTCTTAGAGAAATTGAGAGAGAATTGAGATTAAAACAAATTTCTTTATTGATAGTAATTGAATGTAATCTATTTACAAAGCATTATAGAGTTTACATACATAGAGAACTAACTCCCATAACAAACTAGCTTACAAGTCAACCAAGGTAGTTACCACTAAACTAGGGTTTCTCTTACCAATGGGTTTGAAGTGAAAAACATCAACTTTCACTCACGTGTCTTCGTCTTCCTATTCAAAGGTTTGAAGATCTAAAGAATTTTTTTTCCCAATAGATCTAAAGAGTATGCTAGAAGAGTATAATAAAGAGTATGCTCCTCTTGATCAGTTGATCTTTCCACCTTATTCATATTTACATGACATATATAAGTAGATGACAAAAGTTTCAAGCATGTAAATTTTTTTCCATCTAATTCAAAATCCAAGTTAACATATATAGACTATCAGTTTTTGCTTCCAATTCAAATATCATATGTCACGCAAAGACTTCATTAAATTTCATGAGTGCAGTAGAGATACACAAAAGAGATAGACAAAAACACTGAGTGAATTTGTGAAGCGAAAGGTACGAACTTTCTTTGTCCAGTGCCTACTATAATTCACATTTTCTCATGTCTAAAATGGACGAATCATATTTTTGTAAATTGTTCTAAACAATTATTAGTTTAAATAATGTCTAAAATCCAGGTCCTCATGAGCTAAGCTCAATTGGTTGGGACAATGCTAAGGTCTGGGTTCAAACCTCGGCCATTACAAAAAAAAAAGTCTAAAAACCAAATTAATAATATTTTTGTCGCACATAGATTTTATTAGATTTTTTTTTAAATTGACAAATATTTTATGGAATTATATTTCTCACTTGTAAGAAGTGTATGTCAAATATTTTTAAATATAAAAAAAAAACATAAAATGTAAAAAGATTGGGATTATGTATTTACTGTTTTAATCAAAGTTGGGATTTTAAGTTGAATTCTTTTTGTTTGATTGGGATCCAAAATTTTAAAGTGGAGCAACCTAGTTATTTGTGAAGTCAAGTTCCGTAGAATAAGGTATGGAGAAAGTGAGTCCAAAGCCCTAGAAATTGAAAAGGTGAAATCTAACATAGAACAATATGTAGAAAAATTATAATTCAGTATTTATTTTCGTTTGTCTATTCTCTCTTTTTGTTGTAGGAAAACATAGGAGGCAAAAACAAACTCAGAGCAACTAAAGTAGATTTGAAGTTCTTTCTTTCACTACAAAACTGATAGAGAGAGTTAACCCAAATGAGAAGAAAATTTATGGAAGTATAATTCAAGTGAGGCTGTTAGATATTATCAAGATTGATTTTGTTTGCTTTTTACTCAACTATTGCTTTTGATTCTTTAACTTAATTTATAGATAGATAACAAAATCCTAATTCGGTCTTATTACCTGAGATCATGAATTGCAATGAATTTCACCTAAAATCATGAAGGATTAAGATCTTTGTTGGGAGTTGTTTATTTATATTATTTGTTGGATTTTTTTTTAATCATCAAATTTTATTAAAAACCAAATCATTGCTCAAGACAAACAAAGACTGGTGATAAGATACAAACGAAAGGTATTGTATATAGAGGGAACACTTGAAGAATAAATACCAAAAAAAGACACCCATACGCACAACACGCACCAAAATAAACATCACTACCTAAAAACAGACTCCTACATGAACCAACCACTGAAAAACGATATCCATAACCTCACATCGCCACTACTCAACCCAAAAATAACCCCTCTAAATGAAACACTATGTCTGCATCACCTAAGCTGAGCCACTTTTCTAAAGATCAATCAACTTCAACCACCTCATAGCTTCTGGTCCACCGAAAGAACACCAAATAAGTCCAAAACCAAACTTGAGCCAAAGAACTGACTCCCGATCTCGAATCAAAAGCGATCGGCCCACCAGACTTCAGGACCAAACCAGACGGGCACCCCTTACCCCCGGTCCACCAGAGAAACCGTAGCCAACCAAACAAGAAAGCAGTTAGACGCCAACTCCCGATCCTGAAGCAAACTTAACCGGCCCACCAGAATCCAACACATAATATGTAAGACATACGACATGATTTGTGGTGGTGCAAACATCAATCAAAAAGGAACAAAAGCTCAGCTAGAATATTGACACACACACCCTCGAAACCACCCTAAACACCATCACAACCTAAAACGCAAACAAGAGGTAGCGACAAAGAATATGGACCCGAATAAAAGAGGCGGCCTCCAAAACGAATCACCCACAACAAACCCCGCACAAAGCACCCACCTCCCCATCTAAGCATCCCTAACCACTCCTTTTCTGAATCCCCACCACCACGAGCCATCAACACCACCACCAGCTCACATCACCACCACCACTACATGTCACCATTAAAACCACCACCACAACTAAATCACCACCAGGACCACTACCTCACCACTGCACATCACCACCACCACCCCTGCATCACCATCACCACCCCACCACTACAACACCACGGATCAGCAAGCACTAGAGCAAGACAACGAGGTTGATACTCTTCAAGGAAAGCATGATCTGTATGATGATATACCTTGAGATGTTGGTGTTATGTTGTTTTATTGGGTTAATTGTTCAAATTAATCCTGTAATATACACCATGTTTGAAAAATGAACCTATAAAATAAAATTATATATATTCTAGCCTTGTAATTTGATATTTTTCTTATTTTTTTTAACCCTATAATATACGCGAAGTCCAAAAGAGTGACCTAGAAGTTGAATTTTTTCAAGATTTTTTCCAGGCATGTTTAGAATGTTAAAATATAGCTTTAAACAAAAAATTAGATTTTTTCGACTAGGGACAGATTAATTATGAATTTCTTAAACGGTTTAATTAATTTGTCTCTCATTTAAAAACTGCAAAACTTTATTGTGAAGGTTCTTATTATGTTCTAACAATGCCAACAAAATTAGGGAACAAAGTTTGACCTTTGACATCACGCTTACTAGGAACAAAATTTCAATTTTGCAGGATTTGGTTGAAAAATAAAAATAAATTAAGAAGTCTTAGAAATACAATGAAACTTTGCAGAATCTTTTTATGTATTTTTATAGATGCATCTGCAAACAATGAGCTCAAAATTTGATTTATAGGTTGAGATTTCTATTGTTTTGTTTTTTGAGTTTTTGACGCTTTAAAAATTCATAACTAATTTGTCGCTTGTCGAAAATTTCTAATTTTTTGTGCAAAGCCATATTTAAATGTTCTTAACATACCTCTAAAAAATCATTAAAAAATTCTACTTTTTTGGACTTCACGTATTTTACAATGTCATAAATAATAAGAATATTGAATTACAAAGTCAGAATATGTGTTTTTTATTTTACAAGGTCATTTTTTAGACTTCGCATATATTACAGGGTCAATTTGAATAATTAACCCTTGTTTTCTTTTATAAATCCGCTGCGACTGTTTATGAATTTTGAAAATAAATTATGCATGTTTTTTATTATTGTAGACGTAGCACCTTGAACCTTGTATCTATCACTTGATTTATTATTAAATATTGCATGTGGGGTTTGAGGGTGGTACAATAAGTAGAGGAAAATATTGTAACATCTCGTAAAATTTTGTAGAATATTATACAAGATGTTAATATTTGATACTGGACAATTAAAGTAATTGAGTCGAATTATAGTGGAATTGAAATTTCTTGTCTTACATCAGAACAAGATACACTATATAATGTTTTATATGATTTATGATTCATACACTAAATAACTCTTAGAGACTATTCTTCAAGTGTCCAATTCGAAACCACTTCAATTTTCACATGTCTATCTGAAATACAAAAGAGGGGTGAGACCTACTTGAATCTCTACAATTCCTTTTGCGCTATGTTGTTCTGGGCCCAACATTTAGGTTCAGTTTCTTCAAGCATTTCAAAGCCTTCATAAAGGTTTGGTTAACTTGGTTGGACTCCTCACGTACCATCTTGTGTAGCTCGTGCACATCAAGCGACGGTCGCCAATTACAACCAATCCGCTCGCTTGTAGAGGAATTCGTCCGACATTCCTTAAAAAATTGCTCTGCTTCCCTGCGAATGCGCTACACAAACGATCAACACCTAGCTCAATCGTTATAGAGCCCGCGAAGTACCTCATGGCGAGCAAGTATCGCTCCGTCATGCGGGTACTAGAGAGGCTTCAATAACAAGCACAAGCTCATATTATTCCCTTTGGGATATTCTTCAGAAAACTTCATGTGACCTCTACGATTAGTTTCCTCGCTCAGTCATAAGTCATCACTCATTATCAAGAGCCACGGCTGGGGGGGCTACTGTTCTGGACCGGTCAAAGAACTAGGCCCAATTGCTTGTGCCCAATAACAAATCAAGCCCAAATGCTGCATTTAGCTATTTACTCGCAACACACCCCTTCTCTGCGAGGCGGTGCTCAGAGCAACTGAGATCTGTTCAAACGAACAGTAACGTCTCTTTCCCATGTTCCTGCAAATATCTCACCGGCGGTTACACTTCCCCCTGATTTTGTAACCCCGGACCCACGTGTGCCATTACAACAGCTCTGCATTCACCCACCTCTATAAATAGGAGGCTCCTTGCAGCCTCCAAGGTAGAATCTCTTTCACTCTCAAACCCCCCCATTTTGAACCTCTACTGACTTGAGCGTCAGAGTGTCTGCAGGTACACACCCCCCATTCAGTTCAACGCTCACTGAAGTATTCTTATCACCGTGAACCACCGCATTAAAGAGAGCACCGACAACCACCTTCTGATCAGGTATGATCAGGTTTTTTTTTGCCTTCAACCACCAAATGTACATAATTATTTATTTCAAGAGTCTATTATATATTTGTTACCAAGTAAAATTAACCTTAATTTTAAAATAAAACTAGAAAATATTTTTGTAATCTAAAGAGAGAACAAATATTTTTTTTTTTTTGTGGTGGCCGGGGTTTGAACTAGAGGTGTCAAAACGGGTTATCCGACCCGTGTCAGGCTAGCCCACGTCGGGCTCGAGCTTTTTCGAACCGGGCTAAAAAGGCTTGAATCTTAAAAGGGCTTAAATATATTTGTATAAGCCCGGCCCTTTGCGGGCTACATGCTTTCGGGCCGGCCAAGTTAATAAAACTTATTTTTTAAAATTAAAAAAAATGACGCTAAAACAATGCATGTCATATTGAGTAACTAAAAAAAAAAAAAAAAGAATTATTTCTACCTTAAAAAATAATGCATATGACACTTGAAAAATGAATTGCACTTAAATGACACTTTAAAACTGACAGATGCCATTTTCTTTCCGTTACCAGACAAAAACTAAACAAAAAATGTATCGACTCCGAAACATTCAGCTCTTCATAGATAAAAAAAACTTATGATAGACAAAAACTATATTGCACTCCAAAAGTTGGGGTTATACCGTATCAAAACCATTTAGCTCCTGATAGACAAAAACTATATTGCACTGTTTTTATTTTGTGGAATCGTGTCTATGACAGTGTATAATGGAAGGGCATTAGGTTGAGATAAGCCGTATAAAAAACAAAGAAAAAACATGGGCTTGTAAAAAAAAGAAGACAAAAGTGGAGTGGGTGGTGGACTAATGAGTGACTAACAATTAATTAAAAATATCCTGCTTATTCAGGCTACCGGAGCCCGGCCGGGTAGCCCATCACGGGCTCGGGCTAAAAAGCCCTTTTCTTATTCGGGCTTGAAAAGTGACGTCCAAGCCCTCTATTTTTCGGGTCAGGTTCGGGCCAACCTTCTCGAACCGGCCCGTTTTGACAACTCTTGAACCTCGGATCTTGCATATAATATGCATTGTCTATAACAACTGAGTTAAGCTCACGAGGAGAAAATACACTATTTTAATAACGTGAACTTTTTTTTTGACAAAAATAAACGATATTCACATTCAAATTGATAGAGTACATCGATACAATACAAATCCAAATTCGTTAAAAATAAACAGGATGAATATGTGAACAAATTCACAACATCCATGTCAATAGCATAAAACGACAAAGTACATATGCCTACAAATATGACCAATATGACTATATTCATGTCTCCGAAATACTCATGTTTCCGGATTTGCGTCATTGATCGGATCTACACCTGTTCAAAGTTATTTTCTCATGAACTTATACCTTAACTATACTTAGATTAATTTTTTTTTTGATAAGTTAATTCAAATATCATGACTTATATTTTCATTTCAATTTTGCCTCAATTAGAAAAAATTAAATATTAATTAATCATATTTTTGTTTTATACTTATCTGGATGGGGGCAATGGGTGATAAGAAGGCCCATGGCCTATTAAAATATTTTTTGATAAGTTAATTCAAATATCATACGACTTATATTTTTATTTCAATTTTGCCTCAATTAGAAAAAATTAAATATTAATTAATCATATTTTTGTTTTATATTGTCAAAAATATATTTTTGTTTTATATTCACAAAATATGAGACGAATGAAAACCGTTGGATTTGTTGCAAAACAAGCTGTTATTGCGGCATTCAGTTGTAACACTAACATGATCCTCGAACGACAGAATCCTTCAACACGATTCCTGTTCTATTCGTTCCACGATTTCTGTTCTCACTTTACTACGGTGATTCTCTCTCTCAGGTTCCAATTCCAAAACCCTCTCTTTTGATTATTAGACTATATGTTATGGCGGTTACGTCTCTATTCTTTGTTTTTGTGTCTACCCTTTTATTTCATTTTGTCAAAATTCAGTTAAAGTTTTGTTTTTGTGCTTACCCTTTGCTTTTTACTTGCATTTTTTTTGTTAAGTTTTCAATGTTTCTACATTGAATGAATGTTGTATCTTTTGAGTTCATGCTTAATTATTGTTTAGTTCGGTGAATCACTTACACAAACATGACACTGACACATAGACCGTAATAATTTAAGAAAATAGAAGTAATTGAATGTAATTTTATGTGTATGTATGGTGTCGTTGTCCCTCCTTCGCTTGTTAGACACCGTATATGTTTTTGACCTGAATAGTCAGTGCTATTTATTTAGTTTGTTACTTTATCTTAGTATGTAGAAGAAGTGACAATCACCTCTTGAAACTCAGAACTTCGAGATTGTAGGTTAGAGCCCGGGTGAAGGGGTCCAACCTAGTAATATCGGCATTTTCTAGTTGAGCTAGAGCTTACATACTTGTTCGTTCTTTTCTTGTTATTTTACATATTCATGGTGCATTCTTTGATTTAATTCTTATGCTGTTTGAGAACCTAAGTTGAAATGTTAAATCCTTTTGAGTTCTTGTGGCTCCATGTTGTGCTTCAAATTCAATTCTTTAACATCATTAGTAATTTTAGTATGTTATAAGTATAAGTATCATTTGGCTTTTTTTCTTGGTTTTGTGCAGTGGTGACAACTAATGGGTAGGCGAAAAAGTAAACCTCATCGATCAGGTGGGATAATAGTAGAAACAAATGCTAGTGCTGAAACAGAATTGAATGAACATGCTGTAGAAGCCGGAGGAAAAGAAAATAATGATTTTGGTGATATTTATAAACCTTATTTTGTTGAGGTTGACCGGTCTAGTTGGTTGTCCAATGAACACCTTGATATTTCTGAAGTGGTTCTTAGGGATTTAAATATAGGAGAAGGCTTTTATGGATTTGAATTGTCTGAGGATATTTATCAGGATCCCCAATTCTCGTTAAGATTTCGGTTGTGCAATATTGGCAATGATCTTGGTCGAACCAAACTTGGCCATTGGCCAGTGTTACCTTATACTGATATTCATTTAGAGTTTGTTAAAAGAGCTACGGTTGACAGTACCGAAACATGCACGGTGTTATTATCAGGTATTTTTGATGGACCTGATGAAAGTGTTTCTGGTCTTGTTCATTTGGCGAGTATGAAATTTGTTACATTGAGGGCAATTCTTGGGATTAGGCTTTCGGAGGACATTCTTTCCCTTAGGGTGAGGGTTGAGGTACTAAAGAGTGCCTTCGATGCATGCAAGTCACTTCTTGAGGCTTCTAGAAAACTATGGAAAAAGAGTATGATGAATGTTATGTCTTGGTTACGACCAGAAATAATGACTTCAGATGTTAAGTATGGGTTTAGTAGCTATATGGAAATGGAAGTTGATTTGCAGACAGACATGGCAGATGACGGTGGCTATGCAGGGAAATGTTCGAGGTTCGATCCTGCTGGTTTTTATGAAGCCATCAAACCTTCAAAGTAAAGCTTTCTCTTTTGTGCTGATCACTAATTTAAGGGTAGAAACAATTGTTATAATGGTCAATCGTCATTGATTTTTTTTTTTTGGTGGTGGTCGGGGTTTGAACCCCGAACCTTGCATATATTTATGCATTGTCCCTATCAGCTGAGCTAAGCTCACAAGGACGGTCAATCGTCATTGATTAATAACATACTAACTTTGTTCAAGTCTTAACAATAGTCAATCTCCAACTCAGTGTTGTCCAATAGCGGCTACAGGGTAGCATAACTTGAAAAAATCCTCATTGTTCCGTGATACACTATTTAGTACAAAGAGTTGTCAAATAGTGGCAGCATAACAATCTAGCGTAGCGGAACTTGTACAAAACAGCTGTTTTTCTCAATCCACTATTGATAACATTGCTCCAATTTTTTCCTCTAGTTTGTAGCTTATCTTTTGTATATTTGTGCACAGAACAGAGCCAATGCTTGAAGATGACATACCAGAGTTACTTCCTGAACTGAGGCCATATCAACGGCGTGCAGCTTTGTGGATGGTAAAACGAGAAAAAGCAATGGAAGATCAGGCTGAAATAGAAAGAAATCAGTTTCATTCTCCATTATGTGTGCCAGTGGATTTTCTGGACACAAGGTGTAAAATGTTTTTCAACCCTTTCAGGTATGTTTTTACCAGTTCTTAAAATGTAACTTATATGCATTATTTTTTATCGCACGATTCATATATGGGAGGTCTCACTTTCTCTCTCTCCCCTACAATTTTGATTTCATTTCACTTGTACTTATTTGAGTTATAATGGCTTCAGTGGAAATATTTCCTTGCGTCCAGAGACTTCGTCACCTTATGTATTTGGAGGCATTCTTGCTGGTAGGTCTCAAGCTATGTTGCACATTTCTTTTATTTTTCTCAAATAATCATGTGTATTTTATTTACTTTTTAAAAAATTGTGATATTTTGCAGTTAAAATTTAATCTGTTTTGTTAAAAATCATATTTTCACTAGTTCGTGTCCCTTGATTTTGTTAACGAATTAACTATTGACTATTTTCAGTCAAGTTTATTGCATGATGAGTAACCCATGGAATCTTGTGACTGCAAGATCAATAGGGGTCTTCTGATAGCGTCCTGAACTCTGCTGTTAAAATCCTATAAATGCCGTTTTATATCCCTTGAAAAATTGGGGTTAAAACAGAGGTCCTAGTCCTAGTCTCAGTTGTAATCCCTTAATGTAGGGAATTTTCCTTAGCTACAACCTAATTACAGATTATACACTTATTAAAAAAGATTCTTTCAGTACTTAATACATATATTTCTAAAATAGCACACAGATATTACCACCCATCTTCAAAACTGTTGAGTGTGTGTTTTCTATTCCCAGCAGCATGGATATCTATTAGTTGTCCTTGTACAGACTTGTATGATGTTGAGCCACCACCAAGTTGCTTTTGATGAAACGCCTATTTACTTTCACGTGCTCTATTTGATCATGTTGAACCAGACTATAAGCTATTCTCATTGCTGAATTATTGTTGTAATAGTGCTTCATAGGTTCCACGCAACCTGGTGCCGGAACACAAAATTCTGCTTTAGCATTAGATTTTTCCACTAGACATTGTTTTTTACTTCTCCAGTCACAGTATTCCTCCAAGAAAACTGCAACACCCAATGGACATTGGGTAGTGAACATTGGTGCAGGCTTCAAGTACATATTTCCATTTCTTTTGAACAAAATTCATCTTCCTGAATTTCCTGAGATACTATAGAATTCTATGAGTAAACTACAAATAAGTTTCTCTTGGGCTATGCATAAATTGATTGATTAAGCTTAGGCTCTGGTGTACAGGAATTACTCAATAAACAAAAGGAAAACTTCTTGTCTTGCGTGTCAATTTGGCCAAAAGTAAAATGTCCGTCAATTTGGCCAAATTCCATCGTTGCCATTGGAGAACAACTAACTAGCCCTGTTATGCTTACACCTATTGTAACTCCCTCTTCCATCAGTTACATTGCACATCAACCACCTATGGGACTCAGCTCACGGACAAAATAAAATGTTGTATTGTGACTCAACTTTTTGTATTGTGCTGATCTACTTGATTGTTTCTCACTGTGCTTCTAAGGAGAGTAGGAAACCCCTTGTTACACTTTTCACTCTTGTTGTTTGCTTTCTTAATGTTTGTTTTGCTCTATGCTGTGAAATCTTAAAGTCTGTAACTCTAATACCTATGCGTTCTGAAACCTATGAGCTCGTAAGTTGAAAGGCTAATGTTCTTTATTGGTATTATTGACAAACTGGGTGATGTTCGACCAGCATAGTCTCTCATTCATTGTGCTTCAAAGGCAACTCTTATTGAAACTTTTAACTCATACTTTCTATATGTTTATTTATGCTCGATAGTATGGAATATTGTGTATGTAATATTGTAGTGCTTATGTTCTGAAACGTGAGTAGTTTAAGTTTGATGGCGAATGTTAATTATTTCTATTGCTATTGATATATTGATAGACTAGGTTTTTCGTTCTCAGTGACTAAATGTTTCAATGTAACAGATGAGATGGGAATGGGAAAAACTGTAGAATTGCTTGCTCTCATCTTTGCTCACCGGAGATCAGCATATGAAAGTGACATACTAATGGATTCAGTGCCCCAAGTCAACGGCGAAGAAAAAGTCACTTTAAAAAGACTCAAAAGAGAGCGTGTGGAGTGCATATGTGGAGCTGTGAGCGAAAGTCTCAAATATGAAGGACTATGGGTTCAGTGTGACATTTGTGATGCTTGGCAACATGGAGATTGTGTTGGTTATTCAACTAAAGGAAAATCACTGAAATCAAAACAAGGATTGGAAAGCAAGACATATAAAACCACCATAGCTGTGACGAATGGGGAATATGTATGTCAGATGTGCTCTGAACTAATACAAGCTACTGAATCACCTATTGCTTCTGGTGCCACTCTCATTGTCTGCCCAGCTTCTATTTTGCCCCAGTGGCATGACGAAATTATACGGTATAGTGTTTTCTTAATGTAAACTATGAATGTTGACGTCAACCTAGACCTTGATGTGTACTCTTTTTTAATTACGCCTGGCAATGTCCAACTTTTTTAATTACATGCTTGCATCCATTTGTGTTATTGGTCAACTTGGCCTAAGGATTGAATAATCTCCTATTAGGGCGTAAGTAACGCATTAAGAATGTTAAAGGATCACAGATTTGAAATGCTATCTGTGTTTGCTTTATTTTGGAATACTGAAGCTGCCCCTAAGGTTTTTAAAACCATGATACATATTAACATAATTGATTGTTGTTGGCGTGACGTAGACATCATAAAGAAGATCTTTCCCCTGCCATTTATTAAAGCTCAAGTCACATGCTGGGAGTCACTACTTCTCAAGTCTATGTTGTGTGTTTCATTAAGCTATTGCATACCATCTTTTGGGAAAACAATAGCTGTTTTCAAGTTTTAGTTTCTTTTAGACATGCATAATTGGATTATTTTCCATGCTTTAATTGCGTTTATGAATTGTTTCATTGTGTGTATGTGTAATTCTTTTTTAGCGATTTAATACAAATGAACCTATATCTGTCTCATACTCATTAACTTTTCATTGTCACTTGTCACTGCAGTCATACACGCCCAGGAGCCTTGAAAACTTGTATTTATGAAGGTGTGCGTGACACATCTTTCACCAATTCATCTCTGATGGATATCGGTGATCTTGCCAGTGCGGACATTGTATTAACTACATATGATGTGCTTAAAGATGATTTGTTCCATGATTCTGATAGACATATAGGCGATCGACACCTTTTGAGATTTCAGAAAAGGTATCGTATTTTCCCCTTTGTATCATATGATGTGTAGGATATTCTACCTGTTACATATCATGTGCAGGGCATTCTTCCTATTACCTATCCAATTGAGAATAACATGAATTTATACAATGTTTCACATTCCCACCTAAAAACACTAAGGGTCCGTTTGGTTCGAGAGTTGTGGAGGGGAGGGGCGGGGAGGGGAGGGGAGATTTTTAATTTGAAGTGATTGGTTCAATTTTTAGAAGGGGAGGGACGGGAAGGGGAGGGGAGCAC
>Ga0315913_1006206_pt1 | contig 14461 bp, 14 predicted proteins | sample MpolsnodulesMG_FD_207736 | JGI IMG/M metagenome (GOLD analysis project Ga0315913, IMG submission 207736) | Medicago polymorpha root nodule microbial communities from Los Angeles, California, United States - small nodules | ecosystem: Host-associated > Plants > Roots > Nodule | place: USA... | reverse complement strand
GAACTCGAGAAGCACCAATACCGACAAACATCTCAACAAACTCAGAACCTGAGATTGAGAAAAATGGGACACCTGCTTCACCGGCAATAGCCTTAGCTAATAGTGTCTTCCCAGTTCCTGGGGGACCAATGAGAAGAACTCTGTTTGGTATGCGAGCCCCAATAGCAGTGAACCTCTCAGGCTTTTTCAGAAACTCCACTACCTCCATAAAATCCTGCTTGGTTTCATCTACCCCAGCAACATCGTCAAATGTCACTCCAGTATTTGGTTCCATTTGAAATTTGGCCTTAGATTGACCAAAACCAAATAAACCAGACCCACCGGAACCTCCTGTCCCTCCAGATAAACGTCGTGAGAGAAGGAACAATCCTCCAATAACAATTAAAGGGACAGCGAGATTTCCAATCAGGTTGGAAAAGAAAGAATCTGACTCTTCTTGAGCATTATGAGCTGCAAAGTCGATGTTCTTTGTCCTGAGTTTCTGAAGGAGTTCTTGGTTAAGTCCAGGGAGTTGAACTCGCACTCGCTGCACCCTATTGCCTAACTCAGGAGAAACAGCCTCGACGATAAGAACAAAAACTCAGATGAATGATCAGAAAGACAGATCATGCTAGAAGCCAAACTGAGAACTTAGATGCACCCTTTGACATGAAAATAATCACAAAAGTAAGAAGTGTAGCACATTAAAGTTATCTCCCAAAAACATCCAACTCTTTGTTTTTCTCCTTTCTTTGTGAATCAAAACCTGATAACATAACAAACTTAATCTAACTGTATGCAATGACCTAAAATAATTAGCTTTTGCAATTATTCTTCTATCAAATCATTCAACAAGAGAAACCCATCTCAACTTTACACGATAAAACGATATTCATGTATACAAAACCAAGTAACAGCATAACCTAATAAAATATCAACTCGGTCTGTTTTGATTGGCTTATTTGAGCTTATCTACAAACAAACATTTGTGAGGCTGTTTGGAAAATCTATGGAAACAACTTATGACACGTCCATAAGCTATTTTTAAGTTTATTTTCATAAGCTATCCTGAGGAGCTTATGAAAACAGCTTATAGCTTATATGAAAACAATCTAACTTTATTTTATCCTTTGCTATAGAAGTAGCTTATAAATAAGCAGGGCCATCTTAAACACTTTGGAGACCCTATTCTAATCTGAAAATTTTGACCCCCAACAAAACTAAAATGCAATCGGGCCTCTTATTATTTCAAAATACTACATTTTTACCAAATAAAGCGCCAAAAACACAAAATATGGCTAAATTATTGGGCCATGTGTTGTTGGTCTGCTTGCACAGCCAAACATCCGGCACTCTAAATAAGCACTTATATGATAGGTGTTTATGTTATAAGCGCTTAATTAAGTTGTTTACCCCTTTCAGTTCTTAATCCACTACACAATCAAATATTTTCAAGTTGTTTATCCTATGAATCAATGATGTGACAAAGTTGATTTTTTTTACTTCAAATAAACCATTGATCCATAAATACATCATCTTTGGCCAAATAAACTACAAAAATACAAAATACACAAGTATATATAAAAACAATCAATCCATACAAGCTTTTTATTCAAACAAGCTCTAGTATCTGAAATTGTAAGCAACTCGTTAAACTGGTGAGAAGGTATGATTTTTTTTAAATATAAGACAATTTAGCTAAAAGGGTCTACTATTAACAACTCTAACAATCAAATTATCAACAAAAATAAGAATTAAGGAAATTAACAAAACCACATAGGTAGTTACATACCTTAACAAAGATGATGAGAGAGAGAGAGAGCAGTGGTAGTGATGGGATGCAATGCAAGAGACATGTGTTGAATGAAGATGGAGAAATGAATGTGACGGGAGAGAAATGTGTAATATGGCTATGCAAGAAGAATGATGAATAATTGGAGTTTTCTCATTGATGCCATCATTTTTCTTAATCCAATTTGTTTTTTATTTCATCATTTTGTATTTAAGGTTAAGATGTAGACGCTGTAACTTGACTTGCTAGCTGCAAGGACAATATTATGCAGACCGCGGTTCGAATGCAGACACCTATTGTGAGACAGAGGGAGTATGTGTGAGTCACAAATCACTAGGCTACTTGACAACAACAAAAAATACAGATGCATGACGTGTTAAGATAAATCTAGTTATAGGAATGCATTTGTGTTTATTATCTTGAGAATAATTTTATCATCTATTACAATCATATCTAACTTGAGGAATCAATCCCTACATCAGCATGCAAAGAATATTTTGTTGCAAGTAAAAACTACATGAATATATTGTATGATGGGGAATGAGTTCGAACCCGTAATACTTATCTTTATTAGAGTCATGTTTTTAGATAATTGACCCTTCATTAGTTTTGATGATAACTAGGGGTAAAAATAGGTTAGGTTTTACAACGTTTATGTCTAGCATGATTAAAACATGCAATAAGTTGTTTATCCAAATACAACCATAATGTGTTTGTACGAATAATACAAACTTACCTATATGTGCAAGGTTAAACATTGCAAGTAGTAACCCTCCTTCCAAAGCGTTTCCCATAAAAATAGTTGCAAAAGCTGCCATAGCCATTAACACATGAATGTTCACTTTTCCACCACTAAGTTCAATTAGAGCATCAAGTGATGCCGAAACCTGATACACATAAAGAACTATGAACCACTGACACACACACACACCAGTAGTAATTTAAGAAAATGTAAAATTTCAATGTAATCAGAGACACGTGTCAGACACCAGAGACATCTTCGATCAGAAGTATAAGTGATTTATAAAATCTGAATTCTGAGCAACATCTAAAAATCTGCAACTCTTCACAAAATGGCAGGCACAAAATAATAAATAATCTTATTGATCTTTATACAAAGTAAAGAAGGGAAGAAGGGACTATACATAGAAAACTTGACCAACATTTAAGAGACTCTCATGAGGAATATTGAATATCACACTATTTTTTCTGCATACTTTCCTTAGAAATGCATAAATATAATCAACAGCTATTTTCTTGTAGAATTTTGATTCCCTAGTAGCCCTCACAACTGTGTTTCCTAGTATGTGAACAACTCCAGCTTCTCTACAGTTATTTAAAAATTCAAGTTCATCAACCTCAATACAGTGACTGTTAGAGGATTGAAAAGTAACATTCACATTTGTTGGAGATCTAGCAGGAACTATGGAATCTACCGATGAAATAGAATAATCCATATTGCTTAATGAAGTTGTGTTTCCATTGTTATTCATCATAAAATCTCTCGACTGTTCGGTTTGCGGTTCACATAAACTGTATTCCGAATCCGAGCCACCTTCCATCATGCACTCGAGCCGAACAAACATGAAGAGGTTGTGAAATAGTTTCTTCTCAAAATCATCGTCTTTCTTATGCAAGTCTTTATATCCATATCGTGCCACACATCGAAAAATGCGGTAATTCTTCGGTCCAATACGCTTGACAAGGAACCGCTCTTCTTCTGGGACTGTGTAGACAGGAAGATATTTAACGCAAACGAAAACAACAACGGAATGGATCGCTGGTAGGTTTGTAATGAAATGAGAAAATATGTGGGGAACTCCACTTGCGAGCTCTGTGTAGACTAGGCCGATTCCAGGGACACGGACTAGTCCTAAACTGGGACCAAGGCCGAGAATCCATGCCATTGAGACTTTGCTCTGCAATTCAAACTCATAGCGCTTCACTGTTCCGTAATGCCAAACATACATAACAATCAGAAATACTCCGGCAATTGCAAGGGGAGCCCAGCCTCCTTGATTGATTTTGAAGAGTACAGCAGAAAAATATGTGCACTCCACAATCAATGATAAGCCGGTGAACACAACGACGAGAATCCAATGGCAGTGCCAAACTAATATCATGACCAAAATCATCAGCAGTGTTGTCACCAGCATGACTAACACAACTGCAGTGCCTGTCATTACAAGGTCAAATTCGCTTGTTAATAAGCATAATAAAGTTCTTAAACTTTGTTAACTGGTGTAAGATCTAGTATATCTTCTTGATTCATTTAAATCGTTGCGTTAGTTATGTTCAGTTATTCTGTTTTCCATTTTTTCGATAATGAGGATCATATATCCCCCTTTAATGGACAACATTTGATCATCTAATGAGAAAGTAAGCGACTAAGCGTTCATTTGCTGGTTGATGATAAACTGCATATTGGTTAGAGAAAATGTATACATGTAGTGCTGCCTCCTTTTCTAAATATAGGATCCTCTTCACATTATTTCCCAGTCCCTTTATATAGGTCCCCTTTAAATTTTCACCTGCATTAATTATTTTTGTACCAATATACCCCTAATTATCTTACACTTTTTTCTGCAACTTGTACTAAATACTATGACGGAAACATAAACTAATTATCTCTCATCAAGGGTAAACTTGTAAAACAATACTAACTGTCAACAAATCTAATGTTACTAAACAACTTTCTTAATTCCTGTGATTATGTCAACGAAGTCCTGTATTTAGGGACGAAGTTAGGACGAAATTAGGAAAGGCCCCTTTTTAATGTCGTAATGATTAGTTCCTGTGTTGCAAATTTTCAATGTATTTTTCTATATCAAGTTGCATGTTCTCTCTCCCTTCTAATTAAATTATTTCTTAATAAAAAAATTAAAAAAAATGGCTCAAAACATTCGACAAGGGAAAAACTTACCATAAGCATTTCCAATCTGGCTTTGATTTTTAAAACCAGCAGTAACAGCAATGCAAATAACCATAAGGATCCAATTGATATCTGGAATATATATCTGGCCAAGGAACTTCTTTGATGTATGCACAACTTTGACTCTTGGGAAACATCCATGAGCAAGGGCTTGCTTGATGACTGAAAAGGTTGCGGTGATTGTGGCTTGGCTTGCAACTACTGCTGCAAGTGTTGCAATTACAAATACCGGCCAGTATATTTTTTCTGCGGAACTAAGGATAATTAACATCTAACTGATGAAAATCATTGCATGAAGAAACAAAAGCGCATCATTCTAAATAAAACTGGACTCAATTGATATGGTTGCGGTGATTGAAAAGGTTGTGCATCATTCTATATAACTTGCTTAATGATTGAAAAGGTTGTGCGTCATTCTATATAACTTGCTTAATGATTGAAAAGGTTGTCGTGTTTACAATAGGTTTATGATATTCTAAACACCACAGGTGCAATCAATCAAATGCATGACTATTAGTATCTTACAATATAAGCGTGTCATATGTCGGTTCGATACAAAACTGAACCCAATTGATATGAATCCCTACTTTGTATCTATTTTGCACATAAATCTCATTTTCAATCTCAATTCATTCTAAAGAATCACTACCTAAACTTAGTGTATCCATCTTCTTTTTTTGTCAACTTTGTATAGTTGGTCTTTTTTCTTTTGCATTTGATTTAAATTTGAATATTGAATTACTTTGAGGTTCTATATGATTACAATTTCGCTATGCTGTTTGTTTTTACTTAAAATGTCATGATTCTATCGGTGATGCATCTTATGATTCATAAATAAGATTCTATTCACAATTTGAAAAAAATAGGTCTCCCAATTCTTGATTTGATAACTACGCTCAAACAGAAATTTCAATGCAGTGTGACAGATATAACAAACCTGGAATAGAACGGTAAAACACATCTTGTGAATGATGCAAGTTATTCACCAGATAGGCAGCCTGTCCAGAATATGCTAAAAGAAGGCAAGGAAACACCACGAGAGTAAATGCAATTTGTACAGATGAGACTGGAAAATTGGCTAAGTCGGCAAAAAGAGCTTCTGTCCCTGAAAGCAATCATCACAAGTTTTCGATTTTAAATTAACCGTTCACCTTATTGAATAATTTTAAAACACAAGAATCAAATCAAAAGTTATCAAAATTAAACAAACCTGTTATGCTAAGCAAGATTCCACCAAGGGAAAGCCAACCATCTTTGTGTCCGTTTCTTAGATACTGATACACGTAGAGAGGCGAAAAGGCTCTTAAGACACTGCCACCAAATCTCCACAAGTTGTAAATACCAATACCTCCAATTAAGAGAAACCAAAGAAGAACAATTGGAGCAAAGAGCCAACCAACTCTATCTGTACCATAACGTTGTATGCTGAATAGTCCAACTAATATTACAACAGCAACCAGCACAACTACTCCTGTAACACCAAGGCGGAAAAAAAAGAGAAAGAAGTTTTTCAAGACCAATGAAAAAACTAGAAAAAAAAATCTCATATACATAGTGGAAGATATAAAAGATTAATGTATGTTAAAGGTGTAGGAGCACACCGCTATCGACTTCAGGCTTGTTTACTTTGATGCCACCAGCAGCAGATAAAACTATATAAGAAAATTTCATAATGAATATGTTGAAGAAAAAAAATAGAAACAAATTTTTTCAACAAAAAGGAAAGAAAAATGAACAGAGGAAGTAACAAATAAATAGGAAGAAGATGATTCCGACAGAAAACATACCAGATATAGCTGGGGTAAGAATACCATCTCCAATCACCATGCAGGTACCAAGAAGGACAAGAATAAGAATGGTACTTTTAATAAATGTGTGTTGCTCTAACCATTTTTGAGTTTTAGCAGCAAATGACTTCTCATGGAAGGTAGTCCGGCTATATGTTGTCAACTCTTCATCGGTACGATGCTGGTTGGGAATGATCTTTATATTTGCATGTCGGCAGAGCAAGGAATAAAGAGCCAGTGTTCCACCTGCTCCATAGATGTAAGCTTGGTTAAACTTAGTTATACAACATATAAAATAGCTTATTTACAATGTATTTGAGTGCATCTTATGACAGAAGCAATTGTGTGGCAAGGAAAAATTTATCTAGGCCCTCCAAAATCCTCCTCAAATACATTTTTTTAATTCCTCCAAATTAGAGGGATTCTGTATTATGAAGGAAAAAAATGAACTCCTCAAAGCCCTCCTCCATTACTTCCACTTACCCCTTCCTTTTTTCTAAAGCCCTCCCCTCCTAAACTCCCGAACAGACCCTAAAGTTATAATAGTATTCCGTAGTCCAACCATTAATATCCAAATTAACCAAAAAGTTGGAAAACAATATATACCTTGACCATTGTCATTTGCTCTTAATACAATTAAAACATATTTGAGCAGCGGCACAAGAGTAAGAGAGTATATGATCAAAGAAAGAGCTCCAATCACTTTCTCTGGATCATCAACTCCATGAGGAAATGTGTTATAGAAAACGTATAAGGGAGAAGTTCCCAGATCTCCATAAACTACACCAAGACTTTGATATGCCAGCTGTAGAAGCAACAGCGCAGAAAACTTCTGAAACAAATCAAAATAACATAGATCGAAAAAAATTACTTTAAATCACATAACAGACATGTTGTAGACATCAATATTTCAAAGTTGCAAATTGCAGTATCCTATGTAAACAAAATAGAACTCAGAAAAAGCAAAAATGTTAAAAGAATTTGGCATCATACTTTTTCTTGGTACATATTTCTGAGCTTTCCTGCTTCTGCATCCATTGGCTGGTCAAGTTTTTTTTCCAAATCCCACATTCTACCTTTGTTATCATTCTCTTCATCAATCTCTAACGGTGAAGTCATTTCGAACTTTATCCAATATCTTCCAACTACTAAGTTCTTTATGATACCCCCTTGTCCTCGGTGTATCCCTGACCATCACAAAAAAAATACAGAAAACATTGGAAACAGAACAAAAACTTATGTAGTTACCAAAAAACTGCGAAGTCAAAGCAAGGATTCAAACAAATCTATAAGTTTGGATTGAAGCCGGCAAACTTCAGATTTGAGTGAACTTCATTTTGCAAGTTGAACTCAATTTTATTGTATTTTTAAAATTGTGGAAGAGTGTAGTGATATTATTATTTATTAAAGTGACATCAACGATCATTTTACATCATTTCTCGAGGGTATTTGAATTTACTCCCAGAGGTTATTAAGCCAAACCGTCCCCCCGAGGAAATTTGAACTCAATTCCTGAAGGTTACAAACTCTTGCCACTGAGCTGACATATCATTGACAATCAAACCAATTGAAAATCAAACAAAGATTTTCTTTCTATCTTACTTTTTGAACTGATGTTTGAGGGCTCCTAACAGAAAACAAAACATGCTCTTTGATGAAGCAAAAGTAAAACACTTTCCTGGTTGGTTCCATTCATCAACAAAGATTATAATAATAAGAACAAAAATTGATTAAAAGTTGTCCACAACAAGATTTTAGTTTTTTTTTTACTTAATAACAAGATTTTAGCTGAGACCAATTATTTTAATCAATAACAACATGAACCAATATTAGAACCAGTTCAGTAGTTCAACAAACATGCAATTACACAAAAAATCAGGGTCCTTGTTTAACCAGGACCACTCCCCGTTAAGGACCCTCCATTGGAGGAAGAATAAATGAATCCCTATTAAGCACAACTATATAAGGAGCATTTCTCTCCTGGACAAAAAAAGGTCCCACTTTTAAAAGAAGTAATAAAATATGTATTAGTTGGTCTCACTTGCAAAAGAACTAATATTTTAAGTACTTTTAATTTGAGTCCTTATTGGTGATACCTATTTAAGTTAGTGGGACATATTTAAGTACTTTTAAGTTTTAATTGGAATTCTTGTTAGTGTATTGTCATTAGAGTCGTTAAGTCCTTAATAAATACTTTTAAAAAATTATAAATAAGTGATGTGCGCACGTGAAGTCCATTTAAGGAGTCTTTATTAGTGTACTTCCATTGTGGATGTTTAAGTAATAAAAAGTATGTTTGAGTCCCTTTAAGTTCATCTCGGTTACACATTTTGGTCCCTCATGTCTAAGGTGGGGATCATACATGTCTACAAGATCTAACGGTGTGTCACCAACACTTAATTTATCTGTTACCTCTCTTCATCTTCTTCCTTCCATCTACTTTTCATCTTCTTCATCATCATCACTTTCATACATTCATCATAAAACCCAAACAAACCCATGATAGAAAAAAATTCATCTTCAACTTAACTCCACCCCATCATCATCTTCTTCGTTCAAACCCAGAAAAATAAAAAATTATGAATTCAACCCAAAAAAAATTCTTAATCATCATCATTTTCCAGAAATTAAACATAAATTATACCCAATTGTTCTCAGAAACAACCTCAGAACACGCATGAACAAAGAGCAAAGCATAGTGTCGAAAATTACATCAAGGTGAATGCGGTGAAGGTGAACTCGCCTCAGATCCGTCATGCTGATACCCATCCCGCGATTTTTGAGAGTGATTGTGAACGAGTAACCAAATTGGTAAATGGGTATGGAGATCTTCCAAGAAATGGATTTTGTAGCAGTTGCTGTTGTTGTTGCTGGATTTTGTTGATGTTGTTGTTCTTCGTACTATTGATTCAGATGGAGAAGACTTAGGAAACAAATTAATTTTTCAACCAATACCAAAATGACATGTGTATATGAGTTAACAGTTTTTTTAAGAATCAAACGAAAAAGGATTACAGCGTGTAACGGAGACAAATTTAAGGGACTCAAAAGGACTTTTAATTTCTTATGGGATCAAAGCGATCCTAAAAAAACTTAATCTAAGATAGCAGTTAAGCCATTGTTTTAAACATCATTAAATGCATCTTTAAATTCTAAATAATTTCAGGTATTAATCCTTTGGTTATTTAAAAAGAAAAAAGTATTAATCCTTTGGTGCTTTTTACAAGTGACAAATGTGTTAAATCGATGTATTTAGGTAGGTTGATCAAAATAATAATATCAAAACTATATTTTTTTTTTAAAGGAATATCAAAACTATACTTGTTAACATAATAAAAAAAAATAGTTATAAATAAGGGTTTTGCTAGAAGTCACCCATGAAAGTGTCTTTTAGCAACCCACACCTCAAGGTGTGATTCCCATTTTTTAGTTATAACTTTGCTAAAAGACACCTACATAAAAATTAGTTGTTGTCTTTTAACAAATGTTCATAGAATAACTTGCTAAAAGACACCTTCATAAAAGGTGTCTTCTAGCAAAATCCTATAAATAATTGGTAGAATGTATAAAGTGTTGGCTAAGGTTTTATCTAATAGATTGTGCTCCGTCATTGGAAGCAATCTCGGAGCCTCAATATGCTTTTGTTCATGGTATGCAAATTTTGGATGAAATATTAATTGCTAAAGAGATTGTTGACGAGGCTCGCCGTTTGAAAAAAGAGTTGCTTTTATTTAAAGTAGATTTGTAAAATGCTTTTGATTCTGTAGACTGGAGATGCTTAAATACCGTTATGACCAAAATGAATTTTCCTACTTTACGGCGTAAATGAATGATGGGATGTATTTTTACAGCAATTGCATCTGTGCTAGTAAACGGATGCCTAACATATGAGTTTTGTTTTAAGCGTGGCCTCCGCCAAGGTGATTCTCTCTCGTCATTCCATTTCTTAATTGCACCGGAAAGCCTTAATGCCATGATGAATGCTCTAGTCAGTGTTGATCTTTTCTCTAGTTACAAGGTGGGACGCTCTGACATTGTCTGTATCTCCCACTTACAATTCGCTGATGACACATTGCAGGTAGGTACTAAAAGTTGGCAAAATATTTGATCTTTAAAGGCTCTTCTCATGTTTTTTTAGGTGACTTCAGGCCTTAAGGTCAATTTTCATAAAAGTATGCTTGTTGGTGTTAATGTGTCTGACTTCTGGATGAATGAGGCTTCTACAGTTCTGAACTGCAAAATTGGTCATATTCCCTTTTTCTATCTGGGTCTTCAAATTGGTGGTGACTCCAAGAAACTGAATTTTTGGAAACCTTTATTTGAGCGGGTCAATTCTAGATTATCTGGATGGAAGAGTCGTAATTTATTTATGGGTGGTCGTTTAGTTCTTCTGAAGTATGTTTTATCTTCTCTCCCAGTCTACTTCCTTTCCTTCTTCAAGGCTCCTGCAAGTATCATTACTTTCCTTGAATTTTTATTTTTTTTGGAGGGGGGGAGTGAGGAATCTAGGAAAATTTCTTGGATTAATTAGGACATCATTTGTCTCAAAAAGGAGAATGGAGGTCAGGAGGACCAGGGAATTCAATTTTTCGTTACTTGGCAAATGGTGTTGGAGGTTACGAGAGGAAAAAGGATGTTTGTGATATAGAGTCTTAGTTGCGAGGTATGGTGAGGAAGGAGGAACTATAGGAAATGGAGGGAGATTAGCGTCGGTGTGGTGGAATAATTTACTTACATTTAGAGGGGCGCTGGAGAGGTGGCTGGAGGTTTGTTTATTGATCTGTTACAGCGGAGGTGGGGGATGGCGTAGAAACTTTATTTTGGTGGGATCCTTGGTTAGACAGAGATATTTTGAAGGATGGATGTCGTCTTTTTTATCTTTCAGATAATAAATTGGCAACTATGGCAGACATGTTTTCTTTAGGCTGGGGGGGAGGGAGGTGAGGTGTGGAAATGGCGGCGTAGGTTAATGGCTTGGGAGGAAGAATTGGAGAGTGAATGTTGTGCGCTTTTATTACCAATTGTTTTGCAGGATAATGTGAATGACAGGTGGACTTGGCAACTTCACGCCTCTTCAAGATACAATGTTGCTAGTGTTTACAACTTTCTAACATCAAAAGAACAAATTTTCAATAATGATCATACTTCAATCATTTGACACAAGGAGGTTCCTTTAAAAGTCAACATTTTTGCTTGGCGTTTATTACGTAACCGACTTCCAACAATAGACAACTTAATCAGCAGAAGGTACTACAACCGAATACATCTCTTTGTTCAGACGGGTTTGAAGAGAACATTGATCATCTTTTTTTTGCATTGTGATTTTTTTGGCCAAATTTGGAATGGTATTTATACTTGACTAGGATTGGCTTTAGTCAAGCCAGCTACTGTTCTTGAACATATTCTTCAATTCCGTTCGCTAGATGGCTTCTCAAAAATCATTAATTCTACTTTTTACTTGATTTGCCTCTTTTGTATTTAGATTGTTTGGCGTGACAGGAACTATAGGGTCTTCCAACAAAAGGGAAAATCTATTCATCAGCTTATAGACAAAATTAAGCTACAACCCTTATGGTGGTTGAAGACAAATCATCCTAATTTTACTTTTAATTATTAAAAGCAATCCTAAATAGCTAGATTTGTTGTTTGCCACTTTCGTTTCTTTGGTTTAATAGCAAATCTATGCTTCTCACCCTTTTCTTTCATCAGAGACCAAAAACTTTCATCAGACATTTTGGTCTCCATTTTGTGACTCTCTCATTTGTAATAGGGTGCAGGCCCACTCCTGCCAATTTTAGTGCATTTTTTAGCCTTTATCAAAAAAAAAAGAAAATAGAAGCTACAAAAAGGAAAACCAAATAAAAAGCCAAACAAGTATGTATGTAATATGTATGGATACTTTATTACTACTGTTCATGTAAGTTACATCATGTCCTAACTAACACTTTGAAGGAACATTTTTTCTGTTACAATTATTTGACAATTACAGAAAATGGAGTATATAAAGAGGCTATACAAGAGCAATGACATGTATATAAAAACTCAAACAGCAACTGGTGAGGGAGTTGAAGTAGGGACCACATTTTCGGGTGGAATTTCAACAAACTCTGAAAGGAGAGATCTGAATTCGTCTCCGGTAATTGTCTCCTTCTCCAGTAGGACTTCAACAATCTTGTCGATGGCCTCACGGTTGTTCCTTATATGCTTCAATGCAATTTCATATGCTTCATCTGAGAGCCTCTTGATAGCAGAATCAATGTCTTCAGCAAGCTTTTCTGACATCGAGTTTCTTGCCATCATTCTCATGATGACGTCTGCATTTTGAGACGAGTCCATAAGTGACCAAGGACCAATATCAGACATTCCAAATGTGGTTACCATCTGCAAGAGTATCATTTCATTTATTAGTATGACAAAGTTGTATCAGAATTCAGAAGGATAATGTAGGAAAATGGGGAAAATAAGGATCTGTTGGTAACTGAAATTAAAAATCTATTTCTTTAGCTTAAAGCGGAAATTTTCAGGTATTAAAGAAATCTTTAAAGATGATCTGATCACAAAAATACTCAGAATGCCATCAAAATAGAAATCTTTACTTATAGCATTCATCACCACCAAAATAAAAATGGAAAATGAGTGAGACGAATTATGGAACAGAAAATAATTTGATTATATGAGACCTGTTTAGCCAAACTAGTTATTTGCTGCAAATCACCAGCCGCTCCAGTTGTAACTTCAGGCTCACCAAAAATAATTTCCTCCGCAGCTCTGCCACCGAGTCCACCAACAATTCTTGCAAAGAGTTGTTGTTTGGAGATTAGAGTTGGGTCATCAGAAGGAATGAACCAAGTAAGACCCCGAGCTTGACCACGTGGAACTAGGGTTACCTTTTGTACAGGATCGTGACCAGGTGTCAATGTTCTGCAAGTACAGATTGATATTTCAGAACAAAATTTCTCGGAAATTAAAACAGCTCATAAATTTGAGCCATTGTTTTCCTCGATTCTCCTCGTATAGAAGTGTAACATGAATTCATTATGGCAACAGTAACTAGCTTTTTGCTGCATGTTTTACGTGAAAAACAACTACAGTTTGATTTCAGGCTTACCCGCAAATGGCATGCCCAACTTCATGATATGCCACTAAACTTTTGCTCTTCCCATCTGTCATCACGGTTCCTTCCATTCCAGCCACAATCCTATCAATAGAATCATCAATCTCTTTTGATGAAATCCCCGCCTTTCCACGCCGACCAGCTAATATAGCAGCTTCATTCAAGAGGTTTGCAAGATCAGCTCCACTAAAGCCAGGTGTTCTCATGGCAACTACCTCAAGAGAAACATCACCATCAAACTTTTTATTGCTACCATGAACCTTTAGTATTTCAGTCCTTCCTCGAACATCTGGAACGTCAACTGATACCTGCAAAACATTATGTTCAGTAATTTACTCATTAATAAGGTTTTTGTTACAGATTATAAAATAAGTGACTTTGATATTCAATACTTTAGAGATTAATTTAAAAAATAAAATTATCGTGTGTTTGTTTACCATAAAAAAAATCATCAATCATAAATTATTTTCAAGAGAAGCTACTCAAAAGTCAAAACAGGTTCTCATTTAAATTGATTTTTAGATTCTAATTCTTATAAAAAGTATGTAACAAACATTTGAAAGCTCATAAAGATTGTATATATTTCCAAACACAATCTTACTTACCTGTCTATCAAAACGTCCCGGTCTCAATAAAGCAGAGTCAAGAATATCAGCCCTGTTGGTTGCTGCAATGACAATGATTCCAGTATTACCCTCGAATCCATCCATTTCTGTCAAAAGTTGGTTGAGGGTCTGTTCTCTTTCATCGTTCCCTCCACCAATTCCAGTGCCTCGTTGCCTTCCCACAGCATCAATTTCATCAACAAAAACAATACAAGGAGCATTCTCTTTGGCCTTCTTGAATAAATCGCGAAC